>Ga0157364_1007236_pt1 | contig 11487 bp, 11 predicted proteins | sample AttsexASBM2_FD_111476 | JGI IMG/M metagenome (GOLD analysis project Ga0157364, IMG submission 111476) | Fungus gardens microbial communities from leaf cutter ant in Ribeirão Preto, State of São Paulo, Brazil - Atta sexdens ASBM2 | ecosystem: Host-associated > Fungi > Mycelium > Unclassified ...
AGAACTGAACTTTAATAAATACTTATTGTTCTACCTAGAAGTCAGTATGTATTGTGTCAGATTTGAGAACAGTGAACTCTGCTTATTTTTATTTTTATTTTTATTTATTTTTTTAAAACTTAGAATTAGAGTTTAGTATGACACAAAACACACTTCTTTCTCTTCTACTACCATCTTGCATGGTAGCACCCATAAGAGACTTAGCAAATATACACTTTTCCTCCACTACTATTAGCTCTATACATTTAAATCTGTGTGTCTCTCTCAACATGGAAATTGTTATGGCCCCTACAAGGGAGAGAATCCTAGAAGGTTCAAAGAACACATCAAGAGAGTTGTCCATTAGCTCAACCATCTCATCCAAACCATACTATGAATGCATGGAAATTTAAAACCTTGATTCTTCATGATTTGGCCAAGGAGAGGATGAGTGTTTTTCTCAGCTTTTGAGTACTAATGCAGGGGAGAGTAACATCTCCAACAGTTTGGGTACTGGTAGTAATTCTAAGGGCAAGCAACATGAAGACAATGTGGTTCTGGCCCTAAACAACATGAGGCCTCCTTCTAGTAAAAATATGGCAAATGGTCGACACACTTTGGATATGTTGCATTTTGAAGTCCTAATCAATTATGATGTTAATGCTTCTACTGAAGCTAGTGCTTGGGATGGTAAGGCTCATCCCATCTCCATCTTTGGACACATGAAATTTTTAAAAATAGATGCTAAAAACATTTTCACTTCTTTACTGTGTATAGCTGATTTTATCAGAGCTAGAAAAGTATAACAGGATAAAATTTCAGACATAGCTGAATTACAAGGTTTTGGCAAAGCAGTTTGGAGCTTCATTTTGTCCATCTATGAAGCAGATTTGGATTCTATCCCTATCAACAATCAAAACATTTCTTTTAGAAATACAGTCTCTAACAAGTTAACATCTAAAGTATCGAAATCCACTATTAATATGTCTTCAAGCAAATCAAAAGGCAAAGTAGCAGAAATTGTCAAACTTCCCCCTCCTATCCCTATGTACCTGTCTAAGGAAGCCTTAGAGAAATTTAAATTCTTCAGCAAAGATAACAAATATAGGAAAACTGTCAATACTAACATCAGGAAGTCATATGTTCAGGCAACTAGCTCTAATGTCTCTGATATCCTTAAACTAAAGGAAAACTTCTCTAGTCTACCAGCAAAAAAGATTGAAGAGATCCATAGGATCATCAATAACATGGATAAAGTAAAGTCCTGCTTGAATATAATTATGAAAAGTCCATCTAGGAAGCAGGTAATTGTCTCAATGAACAAAGACAACATTAATAACATCTTAGTGACTACAAATGAGCATATCGCTAACATCAATAGAGCGCTCAAAAATATCAAATCCAATGTCACAGTTAACTTCATTCGTACAGAAAATATAGGAATAATTATTGTCTCCAATTTGGTAACTTCACAATCTGACCTTCAAGTCATTGAAAGGTATGTGAAAAACATAAACAACATTAGGTCCAATGACATCTAGGTTCCAAGACTTCCTCAATTGAAGTCATATTTAAAGATTACAGATATTTCATATTTTGTGGAGGGCACTAACACTCCTATTAGGTCAGATAACATTAAAGTAATAATCAAAGCCAACCACATCTTCAATGATCTGTCACTCACATCAAAACCAAGAGTTATTAAGGCTTCTCCTAGGTCTAACATAGCAGTCATTTGGATTGATGTCTGGGATATTCAAAGCAGAAAAAACAGTAAAATGCTAATTAACAGGTGTTTTAACATAGGAAGACATATTGCCACTATCAGAGAAGTAAATATAAACCTAGATGCCACCCAGTGCAAAAATTACTAGAAGTGAGGACATAGTATCTACACATGTAGAATCCAAGATTCAAAATGCATCAAGTGCAATAGACCACACAAAAGTAAGCACCACCATCATTTTGCCTGGTGCTGTAAAGTGAACTTCAAGATGAACTCTCCAAGGCTTGAAACAAAGCAAGGGGAACTATGTTCTCATTCTTTCAAGTGTTCAAATTGTAAGGGTGATCATTAAGCAGACTCTAACCTGTGTCCATTCTGGAAACATAGGTTCAACAGAGAGTGGTACTTAAAGAAATATCAAGAGATCTATGATAACAGGAACAAATTGATTCACTTGGTTGTAAGCAGTGGTCAAGTATAATTTTAAAGAATATCAACATTTTTTCCCAGAATGTTTGGAAAAACAACCTGCTTACTAACACAATCCTCAAAACTCAAATTTCTTTTGATATCATCTTTATTCAGGAACTGTCATGGGTTATTATTCGCTCAATACCAAGCTCAAATAGTGAAGAAGGAGAAGTATTGGTAGGAGTACCAAATTATCCTAATTGGCTAACTTTTTCTAAGAACTCATCAAGTGCTAACAACTCTCCAAGAGTTGTCACTTATGTCAACATTAGACTTTCTTTCCTTTGTTTTTCTCTTTGCAAAGATATTTATAATCACAGGGATATCTCTCTTGTCTCTTTCTTCAACAATAACAATATTTTCTTTCTGATTAACATGAATTCAGACTCTTCTCAATTGGCTTTAAAGTATATTAAGGATACTGAAGCTAACATCAGTAATGTTATGATGTGCATGAGGACTAACATTTTTCTTTTTCTTTTATTTATTTATTTTAACTTTTCTTTTCTTTTGAAATTCTTTTTCTTTTTATTGATGATGAAGAGACACATGACTGTGGTCACATGACATATCACATAATGTGAGGTCATAGGTCTAGAGTAGACTAGAGTAGGCTGGAATAGTCTAGATGGATGATGTCAAGGAGCATGTTAACTGCATAGCTATCTCATGGTGTACACATGGTGCATTTATGGACAATGCATGGACATTAGGGCAGAAGTAATTATTAGTAGCATGGACCATGTGTAACTTTTATAAATAGAGTAGCAATCCAGCAGAGACTCCTTGTTGAGTTCTCTTGTGATCTCCACTTGATATCCTGCTAAGAGATTTATTGCTTGTGTTACTATTAGTCGTTGTGACTAGTGGTTGCCACAACAAGTAACATCCTGATTATGACTGGCGGCTTCAATATTAGAGACAATTTGTGGGATCCTCACTACCTACACCATTCTATCTATAGTGACTTACTCTTTGACATTGTGGACTTCTTTTTTCTAGGACTTTCCATATCTACTAACTGGGTTCCTACTAGATATTCCAATAACAGTTAAGATTATAATTTGGTCTTAAACCTGATGTTCTTAAGATATGGGCTAGAAGAGCTTGACAACTATTTTATCTATCCTGACTAGCATTTGGCATTGGATCATGTCCCACTAACAATCACCATTCTGATCGTTGAGAAACATATTCAAACCAAAAAATGTATGATTGTCAAAGAAAGTGAGGAAGAGAAAACCTTTGTTAATGAAGTAATTAAAGCTATTAAAGATATCAACACGAGTAACCTATCTAATGTCATTTCTCTCAAAAACGTTATTTATGCTTTTGCCTGTTCTATGGAAAGAATATGGGAAAAGAATTTAAAGATTGTCAACATCACCAAGCACTCAAAGAGTTGGTGGGACATGAATTATAGAAGAGATCTTGAGAAGTATAGGTTGTTTGAGCATATCAAGAATTAGAAGTAGTTCAAGAAAACAGTTAAGTGCACTAAATGTTTCTTCTTTGACCTCAAGATTCAAGAAATCTCCAACAAAAAACAGAGTCCATGGAAACTCATGAATAGAGTCAACAAACACAAACTTCCTACTGTTAAAGCTATCAAATACAAAAGTCATCCTTGTCTAGAAATTGAGGACCTCTGGTATGCTCTTCATTTATCGTTCAACACAGCTCAAGACTGACAAATTGATGTTTGCATACTAGATGAAATCCCAAACAATCATTCTATAAAATGGGTCTCTTTCTTGGAAGAGGAATTTATCAGTTCCAATGTAACAACTTGTCAACTCCAGGTCTGGACAAATTGTCATAGAGACACCTCAAGAGTATCATCAAGGACAAATCATGTCTGAAAAGAATCATTAACATTGCTGATGTGTGTTTTGAATTAGATCACTAGCCTTCTCATTTTAAAATATCTATGTCCATCATCATCCCCAAGCCCAGCAAGGAATTGTATGATTCTCCCAAATATTTCAGACCCATTGTCCTACTCAATATCTTAGGAAAACTCATTGAGAAAGTCATAGATGATTGACTTCAGTTTCATTCAATTTCAAACAACTTCATCCATCCAAGTCAACTAGATAAACTTAAACAAAGGTTAACGTCTGACATGGATGTTGCTCTTACTCATTTTATCTGATTAGGCTGGGTCAAGAACAATATGACTAGCACTCTGGCCTTCAACATTGCTCAATTCTTTCCCTCATTGAACCATTGCTTGCTCCCTCTCATTCTCAGGAAGGCTGGTTTTAACTCTAAGGTTAAACATTTCTTTTCAAATTATCTAGTAGAAAGAAAAACTCAGTATCTTTAGAATAATTTTTCTTCTCCCCTTTTTAATGTTGACATTGGAGTGGGGCAAAGTTCAGTCTTGTCTCCTATTTTATTTTTGTTGTATTTAGCCTCCATTCTTTATATTCTTGAAAAATGTTTAAAAATCCTAAAAATTCCAGTTTCCATTCTTTTGTTGATGATGGTTTCCTTGTTGCCCAAAGTAAATCATTGACAATCTCGAACTCTTTTCTCTTTTGTAGTTATAATATTGCTTTCTCTCTTTTGGAGAAATTTGGTCTCATAATGGAACATAGAAAGACAGAGGTGTTTCACTTTTCTAGGTCACATGGAGTCTTCAATCCTCTTTCTCTCAACCTCTCTGCTCTAGGAGGCCCTATTCTGCATCTAGGGATATATAGAAGTACTTGGATTTTATCTTTGACAGAAAGTTATCTTTCTAACAACATATAGACTACTATGCAAACAAAGCTATTTCAACTGTCAAGTGTATAAAAATCCTTGGAAATTCAGTTTGTAGTCTCATTCCTCATTAGAAATGACTTCTATATAGAAGTTGTGTTCTTCTTATCACCTTTTACAGCTTTCAACTATGGTTTTACAATAAAGCACCATTATTATATCCTCTCAAGGCATTGAGGAAAATGCAAAGAAGAGCAGCCATTTGAATTTTAGATTTTTTTCAAACCTTGTCTTTCTTTAGTATTGAGGCAATTGTAGGCCTTATCCCCATTCATCTCCACCTTTGCAAACTTAGTGGCAGTGCTCAACTTAGAGCCCATTCCTTTCCTCACAACCATATCTTGTAATCATTATTCGAGTTATGACTATCACTCTGTAACAATCTTCATTACTTCTCATTGGATTCACTCATCTCTCACTAATGAGAAATAATCAAAGGCTCTATTGTTGATATGGATAATAAATTTAATGAAGTATTTCCTGCCTTTGATCTACATAACAAGAAAATTTCTCCTAGTTCTTGGATAATTAACATTTTCCCTAGTCGATTCTCTTTTTATTCTTCTAACAAGTGCAGCAAAAACAATCTCATAGCTCATTCACACCAACTGGATGAATTAACAATTATATCCTCATCAGATCCTTCTTATGCCCTTGCTGTTACTGATGCCAGTATTAAAAACAATGTTGTCACTTTTATCGCTTAAATTCATGTCCATGACAAACCTGTTATTAAAACTTGACAACATGTTGTGAACATTATAACTATGGAAGCAGAACTCTTTGCCATTAAATGTGGCATCAATCAAGCTACCAGTATACCTAGCATTTCTAAAATTGTTGTCATTACAGATTTGCTCCACACTGCTCAAAAATTTTTTGATTCTTCATTATATCTGTTCCAAATATACTCTATATCTATTTTAAATGAGCTCAGAAGATTTTTTCTCCATAATCTCAATAATTCAATCGAATTTTGGAAATGCCCAAGTTATTGTAATTAGTTGCTTCATAAAGCTATTGATAAGGAATCTAAACAGTTCCATCCCATACCTCACTACCCTTGCAAGTCTTCTTAGGACTTTAGCAAGAAAAGTGAATACAACAATATCTTATCTATTTGGAAGATGACTTTTCAAACCTTGGACTTAAAGGGACATCATTTCCTCAAACTCTATGATAAAGATAACAATCCTTTAGAACCTTTGTATTCTAAAGGCAGTATATGGCTCAAGTATTTTGGGCATTCAAACTCTCTTTGTGCAAGAGTGACAAGAGCAATTGTCAATTATACTCTAATCAGTAAATACAGGTTGAGATTCTTCCATCAGAAAGATTTTAGTTGCCCCATACAATAACTACTCTATTAAAACTAGGCATCATATTCTTCATGAGTATAGAAGATATAATGAATATTGGAATCTAAGGAGAGATTTGATAAGTTACTTCATTCTCTTTTTGGAATTTAACTGTAGGGTATTATCTCCTTTTCATTTCACTTCTTTTCCTCTTTCATATAGTTCAGTTGTCTTGTAAGTAGTTATAATGTAGCTACTATGGTCTGCCCTCATGCATTATGTAATAAATTGTTGATTTAAAAAAATTTTAAGCATGACATTTCACATGACCATCACAAACTGTCACAAGTCACAGTCACACAATCATGTATCATATAAAACATCATAAAAGGTTCCAGAACAATGATATTATCCCATATGTCTATGGTATGTAGTACACATATCCTTTTAGAGTAGGCTAGATTAATGTAACATAGACTATTAGTCAAGTGTATATAAGATAGACACTTTGTAACTAGAACTCCATTAAGTTCTCTTGTGTAGTTCTTATATAAGGTTCTTTTCATCTCCTAACTCTTAAGTTTGAATCATAACATATTAGCCAACTATTGATACTATTGTATAGCAAATATTTTTATTTTCAGGGTATTTTAAAGGTCATTGAGGTCTACAGTAAAGTTATAAGTATGGAAAGAAGCAATGTCATATTCCAGATATATATTGATATTTAGATAGTAGTTTTTATTTACAAAGAACAGAAAGATACTAGTAGTAGCATTAGAAGCATTGTTGTAGAGAATTCATTGAATTCTGCAAGTAGGAGAAGGTCTGACCAATTATCTTGTTGGTAGTTGCAGTAAACATAATGGTATTGTTCTAATGTCTAATTGGTATATTTTATTTGACTGTTCTCTTCTAAGTAGTATTCAAAGGTAAAATATTAAGAGTAGATTCCAAGGATTGGAAGAAGTTTGAAATAAACTCAAATCTATGGTTAGAAGTAATGTTAGAATTGAAGATGATAAACTTATTTTATTTTCATTTCATTTCTCATTTTTATTTTATTTTCCATTTTTTTAGACTTAGGATGAAGAGTTAGCATGATGTCACACATCTGTCACATAACATATAACACAGTCACAAGTTATGGTCACAATGATCATGTATCATAGAAGAATATAGAAGATTCTAGAACAATGATGTTATATCATATGTCAATAGTATATAGTATATATATCTCTTAGGGTATGCTAGGTTAGTGTAGTATAAACTATTAGCCAAGTGTATATAAGATAGACACTCTGTAACTAGAACTCCATTGAGTTCTCTTATGTTAATCCAATACAATGTTCATCTTTTGCTCTTATACTTAAGCTTGAGTTGTAATAAGTAATGTGGGATAAGACTCTATATTTAGAGAAGGTATAAATGGTAAACAATTTAGCTGGGTCATGTAAAGTGATAGTATCTGCTATTGGAATAAATATGGTCTGTTTAGGGAGTTAATCAATAATAACTAGAATTATATCAAAACTGGATAAGAAGAGAAGTTTTTTGATATAGTCTATAAATATTAAGTTTCACAGGCATTTAGAGATTAGAAGTTACTTGAGAGATTCATAAAGCTTGTGACATTATGGCTTAGGCCTCATGTAAGTAATATAAGACTTATAGAAGTTCTTAATATCTGTGTATATGGAAGACCAAGTATATCCATAGTAGATGAGTTCTAATATCTTGTTTTGTCTAAAATATCCTGTAAGGATGTGATCTTAGTAGTACTGAAAAACACATATGCAGAAGTTATTTATAAGCAGTATATAAATTCTATAATCTATAAGTAAGAGTTTGGATATATTTAAAGACTGGTATTCTATTGGGTTGTAGAGATAATTCCTTGAGTGTATTATTATATACAACTATAGAACAAATATTGTCATGTAGGCTATTAAGATCTATAATAATAGTTGTATGAAGAGAAGATGAGATGAGAGTGGTTTCTCAGAGAAATGTTATGAGTTGACTATGAGTAAAGATAGTATAGAGGTTGTGTAGGTTGACAGAGATATAAGCAATACTTTCTTTTCTCAGATAAAGTGTTACAACTTAAATCTTAGTATTAAGACAAAAGAAGAACCTTATATAAAATTTATATAAAAGAACTCAATAGAGTTTCTAGTACAGGATATCTATCTTATATATACTAGCTAGTGGTTTGTGTGAGACTATTACTAATCTACCCTAAAGGCTATATTGTCAGGCACGGTTCACACCAGGGTGGAAGTCTGCAGAATGGACTTGGAGATGAGCAGACTTGTGGAATGACCTTGGCTTCAGCTTATGTGTTGCGCTATTTGTCTGCTGCATAGTTGCAACTTCAGATAAAGGGAAGAAAGTCCAAGTGGGAGTGAGTACTGATTGGTGTGTCGCCATTGAATACCAGAGATTGAGTTCAATAAGAGTTTATCTTTGTCGATTATCAGACTAGCAAATTACAGTGTAGCTACTAGTCTTATATACAAATGGAAAGTATAGAAGATGCTCAGGGTTTCAGTGGTAAAACCCTTATTATCCTGAGTGGAGGTTTCAGCATTGAGACACTGATAGGAGTAACTCCATCATGAAAGACTAAGTTGAATAGGAGTATCTCCGCTGTGGAAGATAGAATACCTGGATGATTGTAGCACCCCATAAGATGTATTGCAAGAAAGGTGGCTGCCGTGGAAGGCGGGCTTGTATGTTTTGGAGGTGACACCATCGCAGGGATGTAGTTTCCAGATGAGTGGACTTGCATATGACATATGTATACTACATGAGATTAACATACTGTTAATATGTTATATGATATTATCCTTTTAAAATATTCTACACAGTTCTATGTATCATGTAATTATGTGACCATGACTATAACATATATGATGGTCTGTGATAGTCCTACTTATAACCTTAACCCTAAGTCCCAATAAAAATAAAATAAGTTTGCAGAAAGGATAAGAAAGATTTAGGAAAAAGCTAGAACAGCATTGAGAAAAGCTACAGGAAGAAACAAAAAGATAAGCAGATAAGAGATGAAGAGAGGTAGAGAAATAAAAGAAAAATGATAAGATAATGTTAAATACAAAGAATATGGTATTTAAGGAGACACTAGTGAAGAATTTAATAGAGATTACATATAAGGCTATATATAGTTGAGAAGATAATATCAAAAAATATAGTGAAGATAAAGCTACTAATCTCTATGAGAATATATCTAGTGGTGAACATAGTTATAAGATATAAAAAACTAGTAAAGGGATAAAAGTCACATCCCATTCCAGCCATACCTGCCTTAATCTATGAATAATGCCTCTTTTCTCATCTACACTCTCTGACCTCTTCTAGTGTAGATCAATTACTTCCATTCTACCTCAGACATCCTCACTAGACTCTTGCCAACTCTATGAATTTTCATCTCTGATATTTAAGAATCATTAGAAACCAGAGTAACTTGCTCAGCAGTCTCTATTCCTAAATAACTATCCTAAGTAGTATACTTAGTATATAAGCTGGTAGTTTATACTATAATAGCCTTATTCTGAAAATTGACCAAAACTGACACTATTTTCTGGTATTAGCAATAATACACCTTACTATTATCTAGTGGCCTTGTCTTCCTAGGTCTCTAAGTACTCTTCCAAAATATGCAACCAGTGTGACTTATAGAGAGGCAGTACATAAGCTGAAGCCAAAGATTGTTCTAACTCTTGCTTTTGTATTCTCAGATAATGCTTAACTCCTATTTAGACTTCTGAGAGATCTTCATTAGATCTTGGATAATAAAGTGTGAACTATATCAAACAAAAAACCAAAACTAATTAAAGTTAATGGAGTAGAAGAATGAGAGGTTGATAAAATTTCAAATAAAAGAAATATATGAGAGGTAATAAAGTACTTAGTGTGTCAAAAGAGATTTATAGCAGAAAATGATATATAGAAGAAAGAAGAGAACTTGGAAAATACAAAGGAGATAGTAGCTGAGTTTGAAGAAAGAATGAGTGTAGAAATTAGGCAATAGAAGAGAGTAGTGAAAAATGAAAATCTGGAAAAAGTATGAAAGATAAAGTTGAATTCAAATACTAAAGAGTTTAAGAGAAGTATATTTTGTTTAGATAATACAATAGAAGATTTGAGAATAAGCATTTAAAAAAGTTAAAAGAGAATTAGGTAAGGTAGAAGAAGGAAAAGTTAGACTAAATTTCTCTAGAGGAGAAATTATAAAGAAGATATAATATTAGAGTTGTGATTAATAGACTTGGTTTTATTTTATCTTCCATTTTTCTTTTTAATTTCTTTTTAGTTTGGATTTTAATTTTTAATTTTAGACTTAGGTAATAAGGTATAATGTGATGTTATATATTATATATATCACAACCATAATTACATTGTCATGTGATATGAAAGAAAAGTATAGAAGGTTCTAGAACAGCTAATATTATAGTTTGTAACATATTAATCTTATATAATATATATAGCTTTTAAAATAGGTTAGTAGTAGTTTTATATAGACTATAAGTCTAGTGTATATAAGATAGATATGCTATACTAGGAATTCTATTGAGTTCTCTTGTGTTACTCAATATAAGAGTTATCTTTCATTTTATCATTGAAACTTAAGTTATAATAACTATACTTGTTATGGTGCACTTGAACATAAACTTTTTTCTTTTTCTTTTATCTATTTTTCCTGATTTAATATTTCTTTTCTTTTTCTTTTGAACAATAAAGAGGCATATGACTGTGGTCACACAATGTGAGATCATAGGCCTAGACTCTGAGAAAAGGGGCTGGAAGGATGATGATGCATGTTAAAGGCATGTTCATTTCATAGTTTATATATAATGCACTTATAGACAATGCATAGATATTAGGGCAGGAGTATTTATCATTAGCACAGACCACTTATATATTGTATAAATAGTATAGGAATACAGTGAAGACTCCTTGTTGAGTTTTCTTGTAATCTCCATGAGATATCTGTCTTTCTAAGAAATTTACTTTAGTAATACTATTTGGTCTTTGTACTAAGTGGTTGCCACAATAATACTATTACTATAAGATGAACATACTGTAACTATGTCATATATGTCAAGATCGTTGACGGTGGACTCTATTTTATTTTCTCTTTTCATTTTTATTTTACTTTTCATTTCTTTTTCTTTTTCATTTTTCTATTTTTAGAACAACTCGGGTTAGGGTTAATCAGTC
>Ga0157364_1007237_pt1 | contig 11487 bp, 1 predicted proteins | sample AttsexASBM2_FD_111476 | JGI IMG/M metagenome (GOLD analysis project Ga0157364, IMG submission 111476) | Fungus gardens microbial communities from leaf cutter ant in Ribeirão Preto, State of São Paulo, Brazil - Atta sexdens ASBM2 | ecosystem: Host-associated > Fungi > Mycelium > Unclassified ...
TAATGTTGAATGACATATTAAACTCTGTAAATAATTAATTCTTATTGCGAAAGATATTACTTCGGCCGGGAGTCGAATCCGAATCTCTTGCATTCCGTGGAGCATCTTAAGCCTTTAGATTACCGAATAAGCATCAACAATTTGTTAAATTGCTAGTCAATTTAACTCGTGCGGTAGTTTAGTAGAGTTAGCGTTTTAAGAAAAATTATTTCGGCGCGCGTTTCTAGGGACACAGATGTAGTATATAAATTCACACAAGAATCAAGAATTAAGATCCAGCTAGACCGTTTAAAGGTCTTTGATTTCTATAGTTTGTGTTATCACATATAAAGTCCTATAATATATTATATTATAAATAAATAATTAATATATAAGGATTTATCGTTAGTCCAATTTATTCCGATGCTTCGCATTGTTTTCTAATTTATGTTTCTAATTTGTGTTCTAATTTATAAGTAAAAGATAAATTCTATTTAAATTGATATATAATTAATTGTAAACGTTATGTTAAATATCGAATTCAAGTATTGCTAACTAAAATAATTATTATTATGCATAAAAGTTTTACAATAAAATTTTTCTCGACATTTCTCCAATGTTCATTATATGCAATGTTTTTGTTACAAAATTTTGTTACAAAAGTTACCAAATATTATTAATAAACTTCGTAATAAATTATACACAATTCTTGAATTGTTCGATTCATTTATTATTCTGTACGCTCCCAGTTTATTAGTAATAATAAATAAAAATTATATTTAGGTAAATATTTTAATATTGCAATACAAAATGTATTTAAATTTAAGCATTGTTAAAAAAATTATTATTTTCAATATTGTGCTTCAAAATTATTCGACTTAATCTATTGTAAGCTATCCATATGATGTTACATTTAACCATAACTTTTATATTGTTATTAAAATAGTACATTTATGTCTTTAAATGCATTATATCGAATAGCTTTTGTACATCCATTACTTCAAGATACATAAAATTGAATATGTTGCGACTCATCAATCGTAAGCGATGAATAACAGCGGAATTATCTGTTTTCTCTTCCATTTAAGTTGACAGAAGTCGTATACTCACAAAAATGTAAAAAAACATGTGCATGATAAATGTTAAAATATGACTATTGCTTGGCCTTATACAGCAGAGACTCTAGAAGTTAAAAACATGTGACATAAAATATCTTCATGTATATGATAATTCTCCGTTACTTTAATGAGATCGAATTTATACTTGATGTGTTGTATTGTGCGAAATATTTACCTTAATAAAAAATCGTCATCATATTTATGAATTATTAATCGAATAAGCAAATGATTACATATTGTAGTAATTATAAAATGTAATAACCCTTGGAATCACAAGAGGAAACGGAGTGATTCGCGCTACTCAGATTGTTCGAGCGTTGACATTACGAATACTATATGACTTTGTATACGCAACGGTCTACATCATTTGTTACAAATTGTAAACAAATAACAAGGTTGACAAGAAATGTCGATTAAAAATTTTTAATTTTCCGGAGCTGACGCCAACATTGTAATACAATTATTAACATTAAGTAAGATTAATTTAATTTGTTAATTAATTTAAATTAATTTAAAATCAAATGATATACTTGTATAAGAAAAAATGAATATTAAGTATATTTTAAAAATAATCTAAATTTGTAGATATAACATAAAGAAAACTGAATGGTTTGATATTTCTAACAAAGAAATTTATAATTGAGTGGATTTATAATGTCTGTTATAATCTGTGTCACCTTTGGAAAGTTAATATAATATGTAAAATAAATGACGAATATACATATGTATATTGCTTTTCAAAATAACTTTGATAAAAATAGCTATTATCAAATATTTCGCTCTTTGTCTAAATTCGATTTGGCAATTTATATATTATTTCATAGTCTTAATTACCAAGCAATTTACACTTATATTAAAAAAACACGTGTGGTGGAAAATGCAATTTGAAAGCCAGTATCGTTTAAGAAATTCACGTCGTCTGTAAATACTGCACAATGAAATGATAATGACTTGTTAAATTCGCTATCGCTCCGATTTCTGCTTTACATAAATTACATCTGCTTCGATAAATATGTATTATCTTGGTCTATATAGAAATTATAATCGGGAAATTAATAAATTATGAACAGATAATTGTTGATATCAATAATCATATTGTTGTAATTACATCTTAAAGAATGATGAAACAACCTTTCAAAAATGTACAGTTAAAATATATGAGAATGCATAAAGCACACAAAATATATTAAAGATTAGCATCATTAAAAAAATTAAAAAGTCTATGGATATTTTCATCATTTATATCTCTTCAGCAATTGATCATCCGTATCACTCTGTATTATTCAATGTTCTTATTTCTTAATAACAATAGATAAATTACATTTATATTGATATTATATTCGAAGCAGAAAATCCAAGAATTGTTAAAAAAAAAAAATGATCGAAAAACATATAAAAAATAATTTATAATTTCCCTATTCTTCACTTCGTTTTCCTTATACTTGAATGTACAACTTAGTAATGTGCAACATAGTAAAATCCAAAAGTTTATAAGAATATAGAAAAAATAATAAAACAAAATAATAATTTTTATTTTTTAATATAATCATCCTGTACTTCAATTTTTTTAGAACATTGAATTAATTTTTACATATCGCTACAAAATTATTTTGAATTTTGTCCTTAAAGAAGTTTAGATTAAATTAAAAAAAATTAATTTTTTTAGCTAACTTTTTTTTCTACGTAAATCGAACTTCTACATAAATCAGAATTAGATGGAATGATGAAGAAATCTCCGCAATTTATTATTTTAAAGACAAGCATTCAAAATATTTTTATAGCAATATGGGAAAATCAATTCATTGTCCTAAACAATATATAAAAATATATAAAAATAAAATATATAAAATATATATATAAAATATATTATATATAAAATATATAATAAAATATATAATAAAATATATAAATATATAAAAATAAAAAGTTAAATTAAAAATAATAATGATTGTTTTGTTTTATATTTCTTATATTTCTTTTTATATTCTTGGATGAAACTTTTGGGTTTTACAATATATTTATATTGATAAATATTCAAAATATTCGAAATATGCAACAAAATGTTAATTGAAAAACTTGATCATGACTTGACATTGTTTGATAATCACTAATTGTACAAAATGATCACATTTCGAGGGATTGTTAAGCGAAGCAACTCTACTTCGCATCTCTACTTCGAGTGTTGCCGAGACAACAATAGTTGTCGACTGTGCAAATAATACCGCAAGTTTGAGTACACAGTGCCGTGCTATATAACACAAAAATAAACACTAAAGCCACGTAATGAATGACTTGTTATCAAAATATACTGAAATATTCTTATCAAAATACCGTTTGACAATATAAATATGTAGCAAATAAAAATTTATATTATAAAAATATAATAAATATTAAGATATTAAGATATTATTAATTATAATAAACTGAAATTATAATACTGAAATATAATTACAATACAAAAAAAATGAAAATAAAGGATAAAAATTAAAAATATTTAAGATAAATTTTTACAAGTATTGTTATGTTTTATCGTGTGTGTATGTGCGTGTATATGCGTGTACGCGCGCGCGCGCGCGTGTGTGTGTATGTGTGTATGTGTGTGTACAGTAAACTAATTTTTTTTCACTTTCTTCTCTTTTCATTTATGAAAAGCATTGCTATAATATGGATATTTAGGCAGACTTTGTGTAACATAATTTAGCAATTAATGGTACTTGCAAAATGCAGGCATCACGTTATCCTATGTTTCGTCACTGAGCTCAGATAACCTCAGTGAACATGATCCCTCCATCCTCACGATGATATTGACAACAAAATGCTAAGAACCTTTAAGCAACGTAAAGCTTTAGGATGTAATCCCGCAACGCGTCTTTACGACACCCTTCATATATTGTACATATACTTCTGTTTTAACTATTAATATATTCAGTCCAAGAGCTTTTTAGTTTAAAAAAACATAAATCCTTATGATACGAAAAAACTTATGTCTAAAGGAAGAACTTATGTCTGATTTTAAATTTTAATTTTAAATTATTGCTCTTTATATCCGAATGTATAAGTAAATAAGTTTTTTATACGTAAATCAAGAAAGCACTAAAAAAAAATCTTTCTTTATATCTTCAGCATAATCAATAAAATTATAATCAATAAAAAAATATTATAATTGTAAAAAATCTATTATATGTATAGATAGATGTATATAAGAGAAATAAAACAAAAGATTGAAATAAACGTAAAATAAAAGTACATAAAATTAACATAAAGAAAGATGCAAAGTTTTATCTACCTATATACTGCCAGTGGTTTTATTTAGCATTTTCTGTAGTAAACTATTTTGGATTTTATATAAATGTGATTAGATTAAATCATATAACATTTTATATAGATGTAATTAGATGAACATAAATATTCGGAAACTAAAATTTTATAGACATTTTAAGTCATTTTTTTCAATTTAGAAATATTTATCTCAAATATTTTATCTCATTTTTTGCCTTGAGATGTTGACAGTCTTTATTTCTATAATTATAATTACAAAAGTGTAATAAACCTTTAAGCTTACCTTAATATATTCAGCAACTTCTCATACTTATAAGCAAACAGTATTTTAAGATGCAAGAGTATATACATAAAGCTAAAGTGCACTTAAAAAATTACCGCGGATAAACTCTCGTGGCGAGTTGTAAGTAACTATTATAAATCTGGCTTGCAATATCTTTCATAACTTTGTAGAATATTTTACTTTCGTGCGCGCATATTTGTATACATATGTCAAAAGTTTCCGCAATTTACATTAACTTAATTTCAAGAAATTACGTGCTTAAATACGAAAATAAACGATTATATTACATTCTGTTGATTAGTAATACTGGCCTATTTCGCAAAAAGAAACATTTTTATATTACATTTTGCTGGCTAGTAATATTAGCACATTTTGCATTTAATATTGGGAATTTATTATTTCGCATATAACGCTTTAACGATTATTTTTATGTTAATTTTGTTATTTTCTTACTATCGGATCTCTTTGGTTGTATATAATGTTATATCATCAGTTTCTTTACTTTATGCATAATTTATCGGGATTGCAATTATTTTTATCCGAAATGTGCATTCTTCTCTAACAACGGAATAATATATTATGTAATAATATATTATTATGTGCTATAGAAATTATTTATAAACTTATCCATTGCTCAAAATAAAAAAATCCATTCTCAGAATATAATTACAATTGAAAGAATAAAAGAAGGAATAAAAATCACGGAATTTTTTCATTATGCAGAACGTTTAAAAAAATACTTGCCTCCATTAGAAAAAAAGAAAATATATGCATTGCATAAACTTTATCGCAAGAAAATATTTTACAACTTTATATATCAGCATTTTATATTTCTTAAACATTAATACATTAAAGAGGACAGACACTTTAACATTTTTTCATATTTATGCACATTTAGATTCATAAAAGAGATTCGCGCGGAGTAAACTCTTCACGTATTGCATTTCCTTTTATTCGAGTATACCTTACTGTTCATGACACTCCGTAACTTAAAAACTTTCCGGGGCTTCTAAAATTTCCCTGTATTCACGGATGTGAGAAAGTGGAAGCCAGAAGAGACTTAAGGAAGAGATAAGCTTGCTTCAAAAGACTTCGTATAACAAAGATTTATTCCGCGGACGATTGTAACTGACTCGAGCTTTACTTCGATGTCTCGGACCAATCTTGTATTATAGATTTAAATATTGTAACTCAAGATATGGTTCATCATATTTCTTCGATGTTAAATGCGCCGCATCTAAAATAACTTGTAATCCATAAATCATTTGTTCATAAAACATTTCTCTGTCTCAAAACAATAATAAACATTAATAAATTATTTTTAAATTCTCTATAAATTTAAATCTAATAATTTATATTTTTGTTTTAAAAATTTAAAGAATATTTTGAATTTTTATTAAGAGAATAAAACATGTAATTATTATAAAAAAAATAATCATAAATCATAAGAAGTAAAATTATTTTTATCTTAAAGAATAATTATTGATTCATGTAGTTCTTTTAAATTATCTTTCGCGAGATAACATTTTTATTTCTCAAGAGACTGTTTAATAACGGTGATTACTTATATCGATTAACGATTGCTTTAACACGCGAAAGTCCAAGATTAAATTCTGTAGATTTTAATTTTGTGAGGGGACTGAGAGGCCACTATGTATGTGTGTGTGTGTGTGTGTGTGTGTGTGTGTGTGTGTGTGTGTGTGTGTGTGTGTGTGTGTGTGTGTGTGCGCGCGCGCGTGTGTGTGTGTGTGTGTGCTCGAGAATTGCGTGCAATAATTTCGCAACATATCAAATATTCGTAGAATATCGATAAATATCAGTAATTAACGTGTCAATATTTACGAATATCTTAATTTCGCTCGTCTATTTGAACATATACATGTATGAGAGGAAAGGTTAATATTTAATTTCCATGTCATAGTCGTTCTGAATCATTTTTAATTCGCGTAAATAAATTTCGCATATTTATACATCTTACAAATGTTATACTATATATTTGTTTATTGCTTATATACATATAAATATATTAATTTATCAATTATAAAACGCTCATTAAAGCAAAAAATTATTCAATTATCATCACCAAAGCAACAAAAATTTTAGATATATTATTAATAAGTACACTATTAATAAGTACATTATTGTCTGGCATCTCCGATTATAAAATCTCTATCAAGAATGCAGACTCAGCTTTCAAGAAGTGTTCTAATATTTTATCGAGAACGAAAATTGAACGAGAACGAAAATACGATAGAAATGATATTTTATCCTGTATTTCAGCTTTTGGCAATAGATAAGATTTGAGATATGCTGACTGCAATAGATAAGATTTGAGATGCGATTTCGCTGACTTTAGAAAAGGAATGATTTTGTAACCGGGGCAAAAGGTGACGATCTAAATAAGAAAAACTATTGTAATTGAGAAGAAGTAATTTTATAACCGAGAAATGCAAAATGTCTTTTGAATTAATAAACATGATTAATAAATCATTTCTACTTCCATTTGACCCATAAAATATTATGCAAATCATATATTACAAAGAGAATGTGTCGAGTATGACTAGTTAGTAATTGAATGTTCTTATAGATTTGAAGATAGATGTGCAATATTAAGCAGCCCCGAAGGCTTCTTGTGATTTATCACTTTTAGTCATCAATGGAGAAGTTTTCTTATAAGTAATTCGTATCAATGTTCATTACGAAGTAAGCTTTTTTGCAGTTGATATACAGTAAATAATAATTTAAAATAGAATTAATGTCAAACAGTAGCAATTTATATTTCCATTAAGCAACTTATATTTTTCATTCAAAGTCAAGATATTATTTTCTTATTTTAACAATATATAATTATTTGTTAACATAAAAAAAATAATCAAGATCATCTAATATAAATCTTTTAATAATATATAATTATTTCCTAATATTATAAAAAGACATATAACAAACATCTTTTATCAAAAATCTGTTTAGATTTTTATGAAATAGATCCTAAACCTTACATTAAAAAAATTCTATTTATTATGTATATTAAAGATTTAAAAAATAAAAAAGTAGTTATTAACAGTATATTGTACAATATTCTAAATTGTGAATGAAAGAGAATTCCCTTATATTTTCCACTGACAACGGACGATAATGAATGAAATAAAATTCAAGCATCAAATGCTTGTGACATTTATTTCTCATAAATCAAATTTACCGTAAAATTATACACAGAATTATAATTCAATTTGTTAATAAAGACATTTGCAGTACCATCTGATAAAAAATTGGCGACTATAAATTCGAATTTCGATTAATAGATCAATTTCTTTGTACTTAAACGAGATTGTATAACAATGTCTGCGTAACATATATTTTATTATTTGACACACGTTTTGGGGAATAACAAAAAAAGATAATACTGATCTCTCTTTCATTATGTGACCTTTAATTCCCAAATGTAATTACCCATCAACATTTTCATTTATCCCTTGGTAATTTTCATGAAAGCATTTGTTGCTCGAATTTTTGACGTCGAACGTATCGAATTACACGATCGAGTTTATGGTGCTTATCACATTTCACTGTTGTAATTTTGCCGCTATAATGTTACTCCTGCGCTATGTAATTATTGTAACATCGTGTAATTATTTAACAATGAAAGTTAAGTTTCACAGATGTAAAGTTTCGCGTAAGCTAAAAACATTTTACCGCGAATTCAATCGATCGCTTTTGATTCGAAAGCATCGAGATGATTAATAATGTGAATGCTTCATTAAGAAAGAAGATTTATTCATTTCTCGTGCAGCTTTGTCGTGTTTCGCGTTTTCAACGAGACGTAAAATTGCATGGAGTGATTATTCCGGATAGAACGCAGCTCCGTAATTCTTTGCGGTAGGTCGTGTAAAGTCATACATTTAACGATTCGGCCGACATATCAGATGACGCAATTTCGTAATCATGGCGGGAATATGAATTAAAAGAATTTCACGTGCATCACGCATCGCGTTTTTCGTAACCTAGCTGGGCGTGCGTTGGCTTCGTATATTGCAAAGTGCCCGTCTATACTTCATGCAGAAATCTGATATCTTTATATATATTCGTGTTGCACGCAAGAACGAAACCTTAAATAAGTTTGTTCAACGTCTCATGTCGTATCAAGTTTCGAAACTTGGTCCGCCCTCTCGATACCACGAGCGCTTTAATTTTAAAGCGTCAAGACGAATTCTTTATCTTGTCATTTTCGGTTTCCCGATACGTTAAAATAGAAAATGGAAAATAATTGTTACTTTAAATTATAAAAAATATGCTTTGGAAATAAATGTTCTGTCTATTTTTCGCATTAAGGATAAAGAATGAAGTTTCTAATAAAGTCTAGCAATCCTTATTAGAAATTTATGCGGCTTAGCTGAGTTTCCAATTTATTTAGAAATATTAAAAGAACTTCCTATTAATTTTATAATCGGTATATTTTTAAAAAGAGAATCGTAACATTTTAAAAAAGAAAATCGTTTCTGTATTTATAGAATTTTATATTTACAAATTTAGCGATAAAATATTAGGTCATTTTCTTGTGTTTGTTAAACAAAATCGAACAATTAAACTCGACAACTTTTAAAAATACATAAATTGGAAAGAATAATTTTTCCAACAGCAATATAATTTGGAACGTGGAAAATGTTGTGCCATATTTTATTGAATAAACAGTTTCAATATTTCATGTTCGATACCAATATTTAATCAGTTGAAAAGGACTATGAAAAAAATATGTTAGCGTAAAATAAATTTTCCATTGTTTTTTTTTTCTAGATAAAACCTGCTTTTCTTTAAAACGCAGGTCGTTAAATGTTAAAGTATAATTTCGACCAAGTAATATTAATTAGTAAGCGAGTGCAACTCAAATTTGTCTTCCATAAATATTTATTCATGGCGACTCGCTTATTCACATTTCTCATAGAAGCTCTAGGTAATCCGTTAACAGCCAGAAAAAAAAGAAGCGGCGACATGGGTAAGGTGATAAAGATTACTTGTCGCTTTCAAGAAATCCTCTTGCACTGTATTAACAACAAGTAACGGAATTTTTTTTTCTGCTTTCCGTTGGATAAGTACTTAAACGCAAATAACTTGCTTTTAAGAAGATATAAAAAGAACAGTCATTTGTGTTGAGTTGTAAAGTTACGGGTAAATGCGTCGACATTTGAGCATGATAACGCACAATGTACACGAAAAAGATATTTTGTATGAAAAACGCAAAGCAACTGAAATTTATAACTGAAATATTGAAATTTCTTTTATCATAAACTATGATTAATGATCAAAATATTGAAATACAATAAAAGATCATTTCTATTATATTATATATAAACATTTAAAATAAATCTCATCATTTCTACTATCATTTTTGCGTTTCGAGAAATTCTGTCATCCGTATAACGCTTTAAATTCAGCTTCGACGTTTTTGGGTCACTCGGTCCTCAATGAGGCATGGATACATCGGAACAAAATTTCTCGTTTCACTGCAATGAACAGTTAAAAACATCAAAATATATCGAATATCGTGGCCGAAGACCGGAAGCGGAATACCGCGGTTTTCTTTATGTAGCTAAGAACCCGAAGACAATATAACACGAAAGTCTCGCTTGGCTAGTCACTTACGCTTCCTCTTCCTTGAATTTTATCCAAGAGACGCCGGCGGCGTTTCACCCTTTCTTGCAACTCCTTTACACCCGCGGCTTTTCCGTTTTTCATCGTCGCAGCGCCTGGGTTACATACCCTGAGAAAGTATTACGTGCATCCTGTTCATGATGGAGGAGCGTCGGTTTCCTCTCGACGACTATCGCAATTTCGCCGCGAGATGCTGAGATTTTGAGCCGACAATTCGGAAAAACTTTATGGTTGTTTCGTTTCTTTTCCAACGTTTCTTATACAATTATTTTAATTGTGTAACACCCTTTTTAAATCCTATTTCCTCAAATATGTCGAGAATTTTGAGAAATAGAAGATCATTATATTCGCAAGTTTACTTTTTGTCTAATCGTAAAACACTGAAAAAAAATTATTCACTCTTAATACATATTTCTTTAAATAGTACTAACAATAAATACACATTATTAGTATATAAATATACTAAATTACTAAAAAAATTATAATTAAATCAAATTAATGATTTTTGTATAAAAAAATAAATATAATATGTTTACATTTTATAAATATTTATTTAGAACTATTCAAATAAATATTTATTAAATCTTAATATTTTTTTAATTTAGAATCGCTCTATTTTATGTTTGCTTCCATTTTTCTCATGCTTCTAAATATTCTTGCAATTTGTTCCGAATTAAAAAAAAATTATCAAAATTTCCTATCCAAAACTATTTGCTTTATACAAACTTTATACAACACTGTTTACTATTCAATATTTCGATGATATGATATTATTGAAAGTAGACAGACGTGCAGAGTCATGTATAATCATATATGATTTATTGTGATGTTTTACATTTCGCTTGCGTAGGATATCGTCTTTTATGAGTTGAAATATAAAATATTACACTACATCATGCGTGATACATGCGGCTACTAGTCCGCTTTCAACGTTTAAATTTCCAACATCATTTCTTCTCTCATATCCTCTTTCTTAAACCTTTTAGCTACAAACCTTGTATATGACTATCAGTTGAAAAATATATTATAAAATATACCATAAAATCTAATAAAAATTACATAAATAATCCGTTAAGTTCCTCTTTGTAACTTATAACATCAATTTATAATATATTATATATTACATTTCATTATATATATATATATATATATATATATATATATATATATTTAAAAATAATA
>Ga0157364_1007238_pt1 | contig 11487 bp, 8 predicted proteins | sample AttsexASBM2_FD_111476 | JGI IMG/M metagenome (GOLD analysis project Ga0157364, IMG submission 111476) | Fungus gardens microbial communities from leaf cutter ant in Ribeirão Preto, State of São Paulo, Brazil - Atta sexdens ASBM2 | ecosystem: Host-associated > Fungi > Mycelium > Unclassified ...
AAAAGGAGCTTGCAGAACAGCTTGGCGTTACGCAGCAAGCCATTTCCGTACGATTACATACGAATAAAGATTGAATTTTACAAAAAAAAGCTCAGAACTTTTTTGTACACCTAATAATAAGAAAAACAACAAAGAAAAGGTACGTATTAACCGATGCGATCAGCATGCCTTTATTATAAAAAAAAAAACAAATAAAATAAAGAAAGCGGGTGAAATCAGTGCTGCTGCGGAGGCGATATCTTAATGATGCAAATCACCGCCTCAATCCTAGTGACTCGCGGAAGGGCACGGCAAATTAGGCGCGGTGATGGAAGATCCTGGTAGTTAGCCAGCACAGAATGATACTCAGGACGGTCCTGAATCCTGAAACATCGGCGGCTCGAACTCATTTGTCTTATGATACTCGCACACTAATGCGCGCAGGTCCTGCTCACGACCGGCCCGCCGAACGCGGGCCCATCGTCCATTCCTGCGAACATATTCTCGCTATAATGCTACTTCGTTAATTGTAAATGGGAGTACATAAACGATGATGTCGTACCTGAACTTGACGCAAGAATCTCTTCGCTAATCGCGATATGGTGTTTTGGAAAGAAGTGAGAAAGAAAAAAAATTGGAGCACTCTGGTTACTGTTCCTTTGTGGAACTAGGATGGACAAGACGAGCGATGGGGACGAGAATGATTGAGCGGCGAGGCGCTTTCTGTAGGAGAGCTTGTTCCCCATTCAGAAGGCAACCGTGTGCTCGAGATTGAGCCCGCGGCGACCGTGAGAGGCACTGGGTAGCGCTCATGAACCGGTATAGAATAGCGGATTGGATGTAGAGGGAAAATCCGTGCTGAGATGCGGATCTTGCGGATGACAGAAGGGCGTCGCTCGAGGCGTGCAATGATAATAGGAGAATTTTATGGAGTATCATAATTAACGCCGTACACTTCTGAGTCTACGCGATAGACTCCCGCGCACTGAACACTTATTGGACACACTGCACATAAACGCATTTCGTAATAGGAAACAACGATACACGAATAAAAAAAAATAAAAAAAAACAAAACTTTGAAGTCAATCACTGTGAACCTTTAATTGACTCTAATTTTAACATAAATGATGCACAATCAGCAAAATTTTATAACTTCGCTTAACACTCGCGAATTATTTTACAAGAATATAAGAGAGCGTTATCGCTAAGAATTTTCGCGCGAAATAAACTAAAGAAATGAAAAGAAAAACAAGAAAAATAAACTTTACACTTGAACACGATTAAGATTCTTTAAACGTACTTTAAGGGGATTTTATACTGAAAAGCATTCAACTCGAAATCACTGTTGAAAATTTGTTACATGGGAAATTTACACGCTGTTTTAAATCCTGCGAGTTTAATATCTGCTCAAAATTCGATAATTGCAAAGAACTACTAAGTACACTCACGAATTGCTCAACGAAAAATCACAAAGTACTCTACAAACGAAAAATCACTAAGTGCGACTGTGCCCGCGAAAGACTCCTGTTTGTATATCTTTGCAGGGTGACTTTTCGCGAGAGAATGAACCAATCATAAGCCGTATTATAAATTAACATTATTCTGGAAATTTCTATGCAAAGTCCGGTACCGATTATTATAATTTAATTTAACGTAGATTTTAAAGCAATGATCTTATTCTGAGTTATATAAGAGGGTTCCAGTAGCGACTCTCGCAATTATGCTCGCTCATGTGGTCCAAACAGTATTTTTATCCAATTTGGAGTTTTCTATATGCTATCTCAAGAAATATATAAAATAGCGCATAGATTTCGTTCTATTTGCACATCCCGGCACTGTTCAAGTCGGATTTTTATCAACATCTTTTTATAATTGTATTGCTTGATAGCATGACAACTACCAACTAATTAATCATAATTTTTGAATTGTTGGAATTTTATAAGGTAGCCAGGAACACTTGGTGCATATGCTCCAAGTTCTGTTGCATGTGTTTACATATCACTAGGCTCACTACTGTTAATATTTTTCTATCTAAATTTAGTCTAATTAATCAGAAGTTATCTTAATTAAATCGTTAATTCGTGCACGCACATTGCGTCAGCAGTTAGTATTTCGTGATCACGCGATGACACCGCGATTTCGGCCTCACATCACATATCGAATATATTGTTGCCATAGCAACGATTTTAACTTCGCAACTAGAGTCCTATATATGAGAGAAGTGACATCCTCATCTTTAGCATATGTTTAGTACCGCCACGTTTGGCCCGCTCCAGTTGACCAGTTCCGTCATTCACTCCATTCCATAAGAATTTACCATTTACTTCCATAAAAATCATGAATTCCGTCAGGATGAGGTTGAGTATTAGGCAGTATGAGGCAAATATTAATGTTTTTGTATTTTCTTGTTGAATAATGTAGCGATTAAGTAATGCAAGTACAAATGTCACATAAAAGATAAACAGCATATTGTGTATCTATTTTAGTATGTGTATGTACTACTATTCAGCTGTAGACAGCTGTAGAAAAGAAACATATGGGTGCATTCGTTTACGCAGTTAGCGCATCCATTGCTTTCTCATCTGCTAGTCATATGATCTAAATTTACGGACCTCTGCATAAATAGCTGTTTCTTCTTCTTCTTATGTCCTTGCTTGGTTTTCCGACCCAAAGAAAGAGTCACAGTACCATGTATTGATTTTGGGAATATAATCCCGTGATAATCTCCACAGAGAATCGGTAGTTTTACCTTTATTTTATTGCAATCAATAATGTTGATGTCCCCAAAATCACTTTTTTTTACAGCCATGAGATCGGGACCTCTCGCACCAATTATGTTCAGAGATTCAACTCGTCACTTTAATTCTCAGAGTATAGAAAATAGGAGGCCGAACTTACATGGACAAGGCTATCAAAAAGCGTGATCAAAAGTGATCTGAATTAGTTCGATCGAGATGTCGCTTTCGTTCCACTTCGTTCTCGCAGTTTGCATAGGTTATACCAATTTTACATGAAGAATGCTCCATTCTTCATGCAGTTTTAATGACAATTTAAACGTCTTTCTATTATTGTCAGAGCATGATGTCAAAGAATAATGTCTCTATTCTAAGGTTATATATGTTTGATTGTGTGTGCATAAGCGTATATGAGAGGAGTTTTGCGATTTAAATGCCACCGAGCACCACCAATTTAGAAATCCGATTTTGATTACACTTTTCAAAGCCTAGTTTAGCCTTCTATTCTCTATACTCCCAGAGCCAACGCTATTCCTTCGCAAAGAATGGAGCTTCGAGATCCAACTACGCCACCAGACCTGAGGAGTGAAACATTTCTTGAGCAAAAGACCGTTATAACATTTCAATATCCAAATCTCAAATGCTTATGTTATTATAATTTAAAAAGTTAATTATGTATTTAACTGCCTTAATATTTGCCTAAAACATAAGCCACAGAGAAAGAAGGATATAACTTTAGATTTAAAATATTTTATCATTATCTCCCTGCTTTCATTTTCATATTTAGAACATGCCCATATTATATGATTGAAATCTTGAAACTCAAAACCATAATCGCACTTCAGATCATTCTTAACTTTAATTTTATAAAGAAAGAAGTTAGTGAAACAATAACCAGATAACTCTTATAATTCTGCTAAAATCTCTTCTATTAATTTTGATTTTTTTGCACGATTTCAAATCAATGTATTCCGCTATTTTCATATAATATTTATCAGCTCTTATATCGAATGATTTATAAAAATTTATCATTAATACTTTATAATATCCTGAAATCGACAAATGCGTTTATATTTATCTACTTTATATTTATCTACTTTATTATTAAGTGGAATACCGTGAATCTTGCAGCTTCGGGAGGATGGAAAAACCAGAGAGGATAGTTCCTTGAGCCGGGTGAAATGGGTGGTAGTGACGCATTAAAGATCCTGTGCTATTCTAGCATGTTTGACATGCATCTATATGAAAATTTAAATTTCAGGTTATGCCTATTATAAACAATATAAACCACAAATTCAAAAGAGACCAAGTATTTAATCATCTAGGTCGTCATCTTAAATCGAGACTTAGATATTAGTAAGATATTTATTTTATCATTATTCTTTTATCATTTCTTTTATCATATCTTTTATCATTATTATATATATATATTTTAATTATATATAATTACGTGTAATTCATATTAAATCTGATATATTTTTTTTACTATATGTGATTGATGCCTGTAAGACACTCTTGTCTTAGAGTGCATTCAGATTCCCAAGTTAATGTTATTTACGAAAATAATGTTGATGATATTCTATCTATTTTATATATTTTACTATGGATAATTTATCGTCTAGTAAAATACAGTAAATCAGTAAGAGTCGGCTCCTAATTCATATAAAGAATTAGTGTTTGTTTCCAAAGGAAATTTTACCTTCCATCATTCTAAAATCAGTCAAACTTAATCTCTGAATTAACTTTATTATGAGTTGATACATCCTCACTCTCCGAACATCTATCGGACATACCCACCAACCTGATTTAGAAAAGTTTCTAATAGGTGGCCTAGAACTCGCGAATAGATCTAGAGCTCTCATCATCCGAAGAAAAACTATTTCGATTTATAACGTTTTATTAACCTTTGAGCTACATATTTATCTATATTAGCATAGATACAGACTGTATTAATAAATGTTTTATTAGCAATAGCACAGATCTTTTTTGCAATAGACATTGGATGGAAATTCCCTATTGATTGATCAATTGATTCAATATAAACCAAAAAAGGGACTTGCGAATCCACATTATACCTATTATTTAATTGAAATTCAATATATTTGCGTCTAAGGTCAGAATTTTAAGAACTTTCAAAATGTTTGTTAATTTCCGTTCTCAGAGAAGAAAATATTGGTTTGATGAAGGATGAGTTTTTAGGAGCTCATTGTCCTCCTTGATTACATTCCGAAATTCTTGGATTATAGCCTTTCTTAATTATTTTATCTTGCTGTTGGGCCAAAAGTTCTGACTAATAGACGAGGGTCTGGTGAACCCTTGTTACAAACATTCTCACTTAGATCCTCACTATATTCTAGATTATTCTTATGCTGAGGAGAAACAACATCTCTCTCTTTGCTATTCCTTTTATTAAGTTTATTTCTCTTACTCTCTCTTTCTCATTGTATCACAGTGAATCAATAGAATTAAAGCGATTCTTAATTATTTAAAGTCTCTATTAATTATAAATTAAACATTTCATATATAAGTTATTTAAGTTCAGGATATAATTTCAATTAAAGATGATTTAGATTAAAGTTAATTTATGCAAATGATTAAGAAGATTATCACATAAGTAATATTGTTAGTAAACTATTTTTTTATTATGAACAGTTATAAATCTCATATATAATCTCAGAATCAATATACACCTATATAAAAAAAAAAGAAAAAGAATTGGCAGTTGTAAGTATTTAATATGTAAGTATTTAATATGAAAAAATTGAAATTGGTTATTAGACAAATGAATCAAATATTAATAAAGAGAACACAGTAAGACTAAATCTTAGAAAGATAATACTAGGATAGTTACAAGAATATAATTGAGAAATTAGTAAATTCAATTCCATTTAAATATTTATATTAGAAAAATGCCTATTACGATCGAAGCTGGATATGATCAAAGCTTTGAATAATTCAATCTTGAATTACTATGGTATATATGTACTTGCATATATAATATATATATGTACTTGCATATATAGTATATATATAAGTATATATGCATATTGTAGTTTTTTTAGAACTGCACGCCGAATTGTTTTTCCGGACTATAAACGCAATTAAAACTAATCCAGTAATCGCAAATTAAATTGACAAGCAATTAATAATTTGATGCTATCATCAAGCATCGTATTATAAAGATGTTAATATGTTGCTTTCTAATATTGATTGTATTTCTCACATATGCGATCTAAATTAAAGATTCTTAATATTTGTTTATATTACGTCGCTTAAAAGAAAAAAACGTTATTTTCTTATTGTACCGATTATGTTATTATTACGCGAAGAATATTACTAAGACCTCGGTGATAGCTTAGGACGCTTGTACAGAATGCAAGAAATCCGGTTCAAGTCCCGGCTGAAATAAGATTTTTCGCAATAAATTTACATTAACAGTTTCAACATATTAATATCTTTATAATATGATTCTTGATGATAGCATTAAATTATTAAATAAATTTAATTCGCGATTATTAGATTAACTTTAATTATGTTTATAGTTCGAAAAAAAAATTCGGCGCATAGTTTTAAAAAGACTACAATACGGTATATATGCAAGTACATACATAATGTATATTAGTAATTCAAGATTGAATTATTTAAAACAATGAAGATCCAGCTTCGACTGTTATAGGCATTTTTTTATTGATATATTTCTCTCATATGCGGTCTAAATTGAAGATTCTTAATATTGGATTGTCCGGAAAGTTCGTCCCGATTTTGAAGGAAAATTAAAACGCAGAAGATTTAAATTTTAATATACATTTATTAAATTATATACAATAGGTACAATTATCTACAACCTTTCTTCATCTTTCAGGCAACTTGAAAATTCCGTCCTTCCAGAATCTCTCAGGTTTTTCAGTGAAAAATTTTTCTAAGTGATTTTTTATCTCGACCAGAGTTGAAGCTTTTTCCATTAAGGGAATTTTGTAATGATCGAAATAGGTGGAAATCAGAGGGCGCGAAATCTGATGAATATGGTGAATGGGGTAGAACATCCCAATCGAGCTCCAACAACTTTTGTCAAGTTATCAAAGACACATGAGGCCGCGCATTGTCCTGATGAAACACGATGCTCTTCCGATTCGTTATTTCTGGATGTTTTTGTTCAATTGCTGTCTTCAATTCGTCTAATTGGGAACAGTATTTCTCTGAATTTATCATCTCGTTGTTTGATAAAAGCTCATAATACAAGATCCTTTTTCAATCCCACCAGACACAGAGCATGACCTTCTTTAGATGAAGACCGACTTTTGGGATGGCTAAAGGTGATTCACTCCAAGATCTTTTTCGCTCAACATTATTGTAAATGACCCATTTTTCATCCCCCGTTACTACTTGCTTCAAAAATGGTGTTTCCTCGTTGCGTTTATAGAGCGAATCGCAAATGGAAATGAGATCCATCAGATTTTCTCCGTTAAATCGTGGGGAACTCATACATCAAAACGGTTTATGTAACCAAGCTTCACAAAAAGCTCGTGGATGGTGGATTTTAACATATTCAACATTTCTGCTAATTTACGTGTCGTATAGCGTGGGTTATTTCTCGATCAATGTTTTAATCTGATCTTCATCTGTGATGGAGGACGCCCCTACCCGGGCGTTCTTGATCTTCAAGGTTGAAATCACCAGCTTTAACTTAATAAACCACACAGTTCTTTCAGCTACAGCACCTTCGCCATAAACAGCGCATATCTTGTTTGCCGTTGTGTGACATTTTTGTCTTTCTGGTAAAGGAGCAGCCTAAAATGCACTTTGTTTTCTTCCATATTCAAAAGCGTATAAAATTGACAAAAATTAATCTCGCAACCAAATTTTTTTCCAAGTATGCCTGAAGTACCGTCTTTTACGATATGTACGCATGTCATTTGTTTTCAATCGTTCTGATGTATTCAAACCTGTCCTTATGCCACCTACCAAAAATGAACTTTCCGGACAACCCAATATTTGTTTAAATATTTACATTTATCGATTAGCATTTATCGATTCATAAATATTCGTGTTTATAATATTGATGAATAATAATAATAACAAATATATCATTTTCCTTTCCTTTATTTTTTTTTCCCTTTTCTTTTTAATAAATAATTATTTGTAGATTTAATATGTTAATTAAAATTTATTAAATGTATTATTTTTATTTTACCGAATTCAACAATAAATCAAAACGACAAAATGTAAAACCGAGATGTAAATTATGCAAGACATTAATCATTAATTTCGTAATTTAAGTTTGAATAATTATATTTGTGTTAAATGAAAATTAGATATAAATAAATTGGAATTCTAATTAATTTTATAATGAATGTAGATGGATTAAGAAAGTTTAGACTAACAATGAAGGAAAAGAAGAAGGAAGACAACACCAAAAAATTGGAAATAATACATACATAGGAAAAACTTTAAGAGATTAGTAACCTGAAAAGACAATTAGTACAAAATTAGAAATCAATAACATATAACTATTATATATGCATGCAATTAATAAGATAAGATAAGAGCACAAGTTTCTATTTACCTGATATAAATAAGTTTAGTAAATAGTTAGTAATCTGAAAAGAAAGTATACTCAAAGATAAAATTAAATAATATAAATCAATACTCGTTGAATATTTAGAAATATTCGTTCAGCTGAAATAAGTTGTTGTGAAGCAAACAGTTTGGTATGCGAAGGTTACATTATATTACAAAGTCATCATTTCACAATATTGAAGGCTTAAGCAAATCTCAGTAGCATTATAATCAATATTTCCAATAAACACGAGGATAGAAGAACAATGCCCAAATTTAAAGAAGGCAACTGAATTTCAAGTATCTAGATTTACAAGTTTTATAATATTAATTCAATTAATGTTTATTTCTTGCGATCGTTTAAAATATTTTAATTAAGATGATGACCTAAAAAATGTCTAGATTTTGTCAAATACTGTCTGAATTACTAGGGAATTTTTATTTTTTTCCCGCGTCACTTTTGTGTTTTTAATTACTTCGTAGATTCGACGTGATTTAAATTGGTAGCAGTGAGACGAAAGCAAGAGCGCGCGCGTTTCTTGCGCCAGTGTGTGACTGTTGATTCTGTTGAAATGTACACATCACAAGTTGTGATAAATATAATGAATAAAACGATTTCAAGAAGACAAAAAATATTAAGAGATTCATTAGTTTCCCATGGCAAAAAACGAAACAAATTAATCCTTCGAGCCGGATCTCCGGAAATTTCGAACTATGGGAAAGCATCAGGAGAGACAGCCGACACACACGCATTCCACGAGACGGACGGCTACTTTGTATGAGGCATGCAAGCAAGAAGCAGCAAGTACGAGTATATTCACGAGCAAGCATATTCTACAAGACGACCAGTTCAATCCGCATAAGACAGACAAGCACATTCCAAGACTAGTCTAGTCCGCACAAAGTGGGCAGACATATCTCACGAGGGGGCTCTAGTCCACAAGACAAGCAGCCTTGTATTATTCCTTGTAATATTCAACATGCGACACGGAAAGAGGGAAGAGATCGAAAAGGACGACATCGCAAAACGATCACGCGAAATCAACGAACAACTAAAAGAATTATCGTAGCAAATGATTTGGTTGAGATATGGTTATTCGTAAGTTAATGAATAAGCTAATAAATAAAGTTCACAAAATTATTTGAATTCTGTAAGCAACGTTAGCATAATGAAATGTTGAACGAAACGGAGAGAGTTAAACTTAAAATAAGAAAGAGAGTAATAAAGGCTGAGTTCAAGAGTTTTTTAGAAAGTATAGATCAAAATATGATTGATGTGGAAAAAGTAAAATTAAGGTTAAATAAACTAGAAGAGCTACACACAGCGTTAGAAGAGGTTCTAATAAAATTATCGAGTCATGATAGAAATTTGACAGACATAGTAGTACAGCAGCAGAAAGCAGAATACGAAGAGAGATGTATTTAAGGCTATAAGTGACCGATTAATCAAGAGTCACATGAGGCCAGCCTATCTGATAATGAAATAGAAATATCTATTAATGAAATAGAAATAAATAATGAAGTAATTCAAACAATACGAAGACTGATCAACGGAAATACAATTCGATTGCCAAAAATAGATTTACCTACGTTCGCGGAAAGACATCCCTTTCACGACACTTTTTGTTCGCTACACTCAAATGAGTTACTGAACGTTGTGCAAAAATTTCACTATTTAAAATCGGTGTTAAGATGATGCGGCGGAGATCATAGCGTCTTAAAAATCTCAGCGGTTAATTATACAGATGCATAGAATAGGTTAAAGAAGAGATTTGAAAACGAAAGAGTAGCGATACAAAATCACATAAAGGCCATTTTTTAATTGCCTGCTTTTGAATTGAAACGAGAAAATAGTGTCGCATTAAAAATGATTATTGATGGAGTATTAAAACACTTTAGAGCATTACAAGCGGTAAATAGGCCGATTAACAAATGGGACGATTTTTGATCCGCATTTACTAATAAACGATTTCACTAAAAAATGGAAAAACAGCTTATAATCAAAGCAAATACCGAAATTTTCAGAGTTTATTAATTTTCTTATTATAGTAAAAAGAAATTTTTACTAGGACGACTGATAGGCGGGAAAACGATTAGAAAATTAGAAAAGATTAGAAAATTAAAGGAAGAGTTAACAAAATTACTAGAAAGAGGAGAGATCAAAGACTTCCATTCAGCTCCGCAGGAGTATACAAAATTATTTCTGCGGGCAAATATACATTGGAGAAACCGGAAGAATGATCAACTTACAGATAAAAGAATACCAACATGATGTCAAGCTAAAATATGCAGTCAACATTATCAGAACACAACGAAACAGGACATCAAATACTGTTTGACAAAACGATCACAATAGCCAACATTACATCTTATTTTCCAAGAAAGTATAGAGAAAAGCCATAGAGATACAAAAACACCCTAACAATCTGAATAGAGATGGCTACAACATAAATAAAAAATGGAAAACCATTCTCCCGGTTATTGAAGACCGATCAATTTCCCCCACAATTTTCTTCTTTCCTCCCACCATTTTAATAAGCAGCGTAATATAAAAAGAAAGGCCTGGAGGAATAGCTCAATATCGGGCTGCTTCCCCTGATGAAGTGGACTGCAAGATTCATGAAACGTTGACATTTCAAAAATGGATTTGAATACAGAGAAACCCGCGAAACGCATAATCTTTATATACAAATGTTATACTAAATTCTAAAGAATAAATAATAATAAACAAAATTACCGTAGCTTGTAATACCATACACATTATGTAATACATATCACATTAAAATTCTAAAAGTTTAAATATCAAAGATATCTAGCAGAATCCGAAAGATGTCAGTTTAATATTAATAAGTTTAATATTATTTAACAATATGTAACATATTAGATGTATAACTTTGCTTCCGCCGTTTTCCTATAGATGGCTTTAACAGTAAGTGGTGGTCGAAATAAATAGATCATAGACGTCATACAATAAACTTGGGCATCAGTCAACATAACCCCATAGAAACATTAGTCGATTTGTGTCTGCATCATAAAGTTATTCTCGATTGAAAATGTCAGTTTACGAACCGAATTCTCGTCAGTTTGCGGGAGGTTTTAATTTTTTGCTTCGATATGAAGAAATCTGCGGCTGAGGCTCATCGAATGCTCTCAAATACTTATGGTGAGGCCGCTATTAGTGAAAGAACGTGTCGTGAGTGGTTTCAACGCTTCAAGA
>Ga0157364_1007239_pt1:0-10000 | contig 11486 bp, 11 predicted proteins | sample AttsexASBM2_FD_111476 | JGI IMG/M metagenome (GOLD analysis project Ga0157364, IMG submission 111476) | Fungus gardens microbial communities from leaf cutter ant in Ribeirão Preto, State of São Paulo, Brazil - Atta sexdens ASBM2 | ecosystem: Host-associated > Fungi > Mycelium >...
CACACACACACACACACACACACACACCCACACACACACACACACACACACACACACACACACACACACACACACACACACACACACACACATATATATATATCCTTGATTTTTAAGACTGCGAAGCAAAAAACGTTTAATCTGATTTTAAAAGTTCGTCAAATCCTTTTTAAAGTAACATCTATATTTTCATGCCTATATGGAAATCTTTAAGAGTTTTTTCACTTGTTTCAATAATTCTTAATAATATAAACAAATAAATGCAAAAGTTTCTAGTTAATATTAATCCCATTATGATTAGTTGTTATTGTATCAAATTGTTGTTATTGTGCCAAAAGTTTTACTAATAGAGTTCTGCATATCTTTGACGTAATGTTTCATTCATAATTCCGAAGAAAATTTAATCACTGAAAATTTAAATCACTGAAAATTTTTAATGATTGTGACTTTTTAGCACTGATTTAACTCTTTCATTCCTACATTTATAAAAATAGATACCAGTTTGTTTTTTTTAATAATGATCTATTTATCGAGAAGTTTTTAAATACAATATGTGTAATATATGTATGTATAGATATCCATTTATACAAAATTAAAAGAAAACATGATATTCACAAATAATGAGGTAACAAACTACAGATGATTATTTTATTTCGTAACTCTAATTGTAAGCCATACGATTATAACGGAGCAAGGGAGAATTACTTTCGAGATTCACATTTGAAGATATACAATTATTATAAATATAGATTTAAAAATATTATAATTCATAAATTAACAATATTTTAATAAAAATAGCTTAGTTATTTTTATGATTATTATACCTATACTAAAAAAGTATTCTTCAAATAAATCTCTATCTTAAATTGAAGTAATTAAATAATTGATTTAAGCTAACTAAAATATTCAGAATCTCATTAAAGGAGCAACGCGAAAATGCTTTAGCAAAATTTCGATCTTTTCGAAGAAAATCAAAACATAAAGAAGTGTCTTTCATTACGAAAAGTCTACGAACAAAATTGTGAGGCAGAGAATGCAATAAATTTCTGCATGCATGTTGCGAGTTTGATAGCAGTTTTATTTTTGGATTTGGATCGTAGGTTTCAAAGTGTACATGCATCTTTGCGTCATTTCTAAATGTCACTTTAAATGCCTGGTGACATTACCAGCTATTACTGTGCTAGCGGGTGTCGATGCATAGGCACATGTAACCGCATCTGCGATAACCATTCTTCTGTTCGCAATCATCCACGTGCAACATCGTCACGCGAATTTCACGTAAGCGCTAACGGGATCAACGCCTCGTCTAATGCACGCGGTTAACGGAAATCGTGATCGCCACGCATTTATCGAAACGCGAAGATTTCACAGGATAGTGCTTCTACGATCTATCGCGGCTTCATTTTTATAAAATAAAAAAATCACAGATGAGGAGATAAACGGGACACGCACTGAATCGTAGCTAACGGGAAACTCGCAGGATGAACTGTGCATCCATTCGATTTCCGAGAAAACTTTATTGGAAAAAAAAACCTTTATCGTTCTCACGACAGCACAAGAACGTTAAGCAATTTCTTATTTATTTTTCTTTAATTCTTTTTAAGAAGATATTTGTTCTCTTCATAAAAAAATTTAAAAAGATGCCTTTTAATAAGATTACCATAAATTCATCATCCTAAAATTCTATGTTATAATTCCTTTTCTCTGATTTTCGGACACATGATTTTGTTCTGATATTTTTAATAGTATTTCGAAATTTTTTATAGTTTCGCTCTGAAATTTGGAAATCATGAAATATTTTATTGAAAGAGCAATTTAACATAGCAATGTAAATTACTATTAATACTGCTGATAATACTTGACAATTGTTAAATTAGTAGTACGTGATGTATACATATTAAATTTCTATAAAGCCAAGAATTTTAATTCTTCAGAAAATTTTGTTAAATAATCTGACTTTTTCCTGATTTTCCCGATCGTTTTCAATTTCCCTGATATTTCTCTGATTTCCTTGATTTCCAATTTTGTAATAACTCTGTTTAACGCTTCTTTCATCAAGATTAAACTCGTATTCAGATTTTGTTATACGTTGCTTGTCATGAAAATTGCAAAATGGTAAAGGACTTTTTTCTCAGTTTAGTCCATTCCTTATGCGAAAAATTTATTTTTCAAACACCCTGTATATATTGGGTTGGAACAAAATTCTAATTCATTTGTGTTATATTCATTTGTCTACATGTTTTTAAAAAACTTTGACAATTATATCATTGCTAGAACAAAGTTTCAGTTTAAAAAAATCTGTTTTTTACAGTAGTATAATTTTTAATGAATTACAAGCAAATAAGAATGTATTAGATATACAGTCCCTGCAAAAAAAATTAAATTTGGAAATATGTTTAATATTTACACTTTAAATAAATTATATACATATGAAAGTGTGAATAACATACTTATGTGTTTAATAACACATTTTTGTAGTTTATTTATTTTATTTGTTATTATTTTTATTGTTAAAATTTTTATTGTTAAAGATTAAAATTTAAAAAATGATAAAAAAATTTACATTTTTCTTTTATTAGCACTTTAAATATTCAAAATAATTTATGCAAAGTTTCATTGTAATTCACTGATTAGTTGCAAAGACATAGAACGAATAAATATTTTGTTTATTTACTGAACAACTAATTCATGCAGTGCAATGTAACTTTACATAAATAATCTTCAATACATAATGTACTTATATTAAAAAATTGAGATTTTTATCATTTATCTTATATATTTCTATATTTTTATTAGGGCAAAAATTAAAAAAATATTATTATTTATTAAAATAATTTATTTGATCTAGATAGTAAACCAAATTTGTCGTATTATTTTTAAATATGATTTAGAATATTTTGTAATTTTTTCATAACTTTGTTAATATATAATTTTGAAAATATGTATAAAACACATCCTTAAAGTCAACATATTTCTTTTATTTAATTCACGATAAACAAAACCTCTTAAGAATATAAAAAAAAAATCGATTTTGTAAGGAAAATTTTAAGCTTTAGTTAGGAAATCAAATATTTTCACAAAATTTCTTGGGTACGCGATAGATCCGAACTTTATTAGAAAATTGTTGGAGATTCCACAATCATCTCTTTTCCTTCAGCGATAAATAATGTATTGAATCAATATGTATTGAAAAACTTGCCCGAGAACTCAGAATTAAAAATATTAATTCGACGCAAGCTGTTTTCCTTTTAACAGATACTCGATACAAATATCGTTATTATCTTTGTTATTCATTGAATGCTAGGAAGGTTAGAACGACGTTCATATTTTCTAAAAAAAACACAAACATACACCTTGTTTACGATCAACAAAGGAAAGGTCTGAGAATGATCATCAAAACACCTGAATATGTATCGGAACGCCACATGACTCATATCTGTTTTCGTTTCTCTTTTATTATCCTACTTCTTTCTTTCATCTTTTTTGGTACAACCATAAATCTTTCCACTCGAAACTTCTTACTACGAATTTTATGTTCGAGTAAAAATTTAAGAGAGAGCGAGAGAGGCCAAAGACAAAAAATTCAAGTTGGGAAATTTGCTCCGAAAAGAGGAGGACTTAAAAACGTGCGGAGTTAAAACGCGTCGAAATTGGCGCGAGAAGTCGCTCGGCTCCGAATGCTCCGATGTGCAGAAGGAAGAAACGTGGCCGACGAACCAAATCAGGCCGTGAGCGTGTCGCGCGCCGCCAGTGTGTAAGGCATTTAATAACAGGCCGATTTTCGCTCGGCCCGGCCGCCGGCGCGAAGTGTCGCGCACACACAGCGCGCGTGCGCGCGCGCACATGTATGTGTACGTGTGTGTGTGTGCGGCACGCGGATAAGCCTCAGACGCCGCGATAGGATGGACTTTGAGAATGAATGCTTACTTTTCTTCGAGTCCTGGCGGGAACGCGATCGCCGGCTTACAGCGTAGCAGATCACGAGGACGATTCCGCCGGCGATCAACGTGGCGAGCAGCATCATCAGGCCGGGCACGCTCGCGCTCTCCAGCACGTTAGTCGGACACGTCGTGTTCTCCATCTTCGGCCGCGTGCGAGATGGTTTGACTCAGCCGGCACTTGTCGTCGCGAGCCACACGCGTTGACATACAACGGAACGGCACACACCCTCGCACACGTAGTTAACACGGAGCACATGCGCGCGAGCGCGCACGTGTGTTGGCTCTCAACTGGGAAAAGCCACGGAAAAGCCCTCCGATACGAGGGATACCACGCGACACGACGGACTCACGGACCTGCGGCGACCGCGAAACCAATGAAATCAGCAGGAGGGTGTGCGTATATGTGTGTGCGTATTATTATCCCGCATTCGCCAGTCCTCATGTACAGATGTACATGCAGCGTGTGCGCGCACCCGGCGCGTACGGCGTAAGCGTCGTAAACTGTGCGTTCCGAAAAACCACGTTACGTGAGCAACGGGCCGACGCGACGACCGTGGAGCGTACGTTTCGTAGATCGTCAAATTGTCGAGTGACTGAGCGCGATCTTCCTCGCGGAGTACTCCGCGCGCAGATATCACGTGATCGACGGAATACGAAGCACGAGTCGCGGGGAATAAACGTGATTCTCGCCGTGAAAGTTCCAACGGATTAAGTTTGTTTTCTCCTCGAGTCACCGAATATAATCGCTCGGCGATTAAAAAACCGATCGCACGGCGACGGTTCTTCCCTCTTTTTCGTTTTCTTTTTTTTTCTTTTTACTATCGTATCTCTCTTTTTCGTTTTCGACACACTTAACTGATGCTGTTATTGTCGTCAATTCAAACGCGTCTGAATGTTATCGCTATTAACGCGTCTGAACATTGTTGTGATTAACGGGTTTGAACGTAGTCGCTTATCGTCCGCGCGGGAAATTTCGAAGTCCCGCTCCGCGCCTTCTCGTGTCTTGGCACGGCACGCGCGATACAAAATACGATACGTACATATCACTCGAGGTCCGTGTGGCAATTTAAGCACGCGCGATCGCATCCTCCGCCGTCGGGGTCCACTCGTCCGCACGGCCGTGACTCTCGTTCGATTGCACCGGTAGCCCGATTATCATCCGCACGTGCACGCGCATCGACGGGGTCCACGCTGTCTCTTGTGGCGTCGCGTTGATATAAGAGAAGCTCGGTCACCATTCCACGACGCGACCCCGTTAAACGTTACCATTCAATCCTTTCGTTGTCGTTCGTATATAAAAATCCTCGTGTCTTCTCGTGCACTTCACGTCATCAATGATCGTATCTATTCTGACATTTCCCGACGTCCCCTTCCCGCATGTCGTGTCGTCAAAAGTAGTTAAAACGCGGATCGCGACTTACGTAAGCGCGACGACAGTAGCAGCGACGAGGACGATGATGCACGCACGGACTCGGGCCGTATAATAAACCGCGATTCGCGCGACGGTGACGCGAAGCGACGGTGACGCTCCTCTCCTCCCGCGAAACGGCTTGGTGCGTGTTTGTCACGGCGAGTCATCGTGCGCCAGTATATACTGTTTCGTGGAACCGCGTCTCCCGAAGCGCGCCGACCCCTACCGCGTCGTTCTCGTCTTCCCTTCTTCTCATTTCTCATGCGTGACGACAGACCGCGACGCGCGACTCGTCCGCGACATTCGGGATTAATGAAATCAACAAAATCACTGACTCATGTCAAATATACCGAACACAGTTAGCTCATTGGCCATATTATTTCTAATTTAAAGAGTTAGAAGCCATCCAAGCTACGAATCAAAATGACATCGAAATGATTGCTCCAAAATGATTGTTTTAAAATTACTAAAAATAATTGTTTAATTAGTTAAGATACGTCATTGTGAATAGTTCTACTTGGAAAGAGATTCATACATACAGAACTCAAGTTATTAAGTATGACCTCAAAATAAAATTGTTCTAAGATGATAATTTGAAAAAAGTCACTTTTCAATTAAGTTAAGATTTATTTTAATGTTATCGTTAATTGTTCTATTTGAAGTTCATACAAACAGAACACAAGTCATCACAACATCAAAAATAACATCAAAATGATTCTAAGATATTTACTAAAAATTATTTCTCAATTAATTAAGATTTATTTTAACGTTATTTTAACGTTATATCGTGATGTGTTTTATTTAGAGATTTATGCAGAATTAATCATAAAAATGACTCCAAAATGATCACTACAAAATTACAGTCCGATTCACGCTCACAATTTTCGTAAACATCATTTGTTCTTGTTAAAGATTTGATAAACAACAATGAAATAATTCCAAGAGTATTGTGAGCGTAAATCGGACCGAGCCTAAAAGTCATTTTTTTTAGTAATTTATGATTCATTTTAACCTTGATTTTAACGTCATTTTGACAATGATTTATCGTGAGTTGTTCTTATGCTTATTGAGCAAACATCTCTCCTACATGAAGAGAAAGAAAGAATTATAAGAAGGTATTTATAGATGGTTTTTATATTTGAGTCTTGATTACATCTTTAGATGTCAGAAACCAATCACAGTTAACATTTTAAGACATTACTTGAGACAATTTTAAAAATAAGAACGAAATAAGAATGAACTATGAATACGGTCTAAAGACCCGAATCGGAATTATTCGAAGAATCAATCAATGAAACTCTATTTCCGCATTTTAAGACGTGACTACTGTCATATACTAATTACTATACTAATATACATATACTAATTACATTTGTATAATTACGATAAAATATATCTACAATAAGAGCAAAAAATATTTGTACAAGGAAATTTTTTATAAAAAAAGTCTTATTTGTAGAAAGTAAACATTAATTAGCAATTTTATACAATAAATACATTCTATTCTAACATGTTTATGAATACATTCTGTTTTAATATGTTTAAACGAACTTCATATGTATTTCTGATTTTAGAAGCTAAATTTCTCGACGAATACTTTTTGAGCATCCAAATAATACAATTTTTAATTTTCGCTTTTTTTTCAGATGATATATTTTCTATAATTAATACATATCTTTTTGATATATATAATTTTAAGAAATGTACAGTCGATTTTATTCTTTATGAATAAATTGTTAATTATCTAGCAAGAAATAATCATCAATTAAACGTCGAATCGATGTCAAATTATTGTTGAAATTAATGTTGAAATCATCGATATCAATTCGACATCAGTTTCGATGACTCATTTCTCACTTAATAATATTTACTTTTTAAAAATAAAACTTTTAAACAAAATATTTTCTCTGTACGAATATTTTTTGCTGTATATGCGTCGATAAATAGCGTTCAATTCGAGGTTTAATTTATTCCGAGCGTGTTGTTTTGAAATAGAAACTTTAATCACTACAGGAATACACGTTTCTTTTCTCAATGTTTGATAATCAAAACTTGGATTGAGATGTCGAGGCGATCTTCGCATTTGGGGCGACCACTCACGTCTCGGTCACAGCGATTCATATAATTACGATAAATTATATATCTATGTGCCAATAAATCATCCAGTTTATTATGAAATAAACGAAAGTATTACGTGTAGTTTTGACACTGAAACTTTAATTGCTACAAAAGTGAATATGTTTTTTTTAACGTTTGCAGTAGGTTACGTTAAGATTAGAAACATTTATAATCTTAAGCGTAAAAAAAATTATGATGATTAAAATAGCATCAAAATAACTTCAAAATAATTATTAAAGGTCTTTTTAAGATCAGACAAGATTCATTTTAATATCATTTTGACGTTATCATGATCTGTTATTCTGTTTGAGATAATTTAACGTAAACACGTATCTATAAAACTGTCGAGACCTCTGAAGAGCACCTCTCTCCACAAAAATTTGAAAATCTTAATTTTAGATAGCATAAAATCTCGATTTAATTTAAATTTAATATATACATATAGAGACCTATTGATATACATATAGAGACCTTCTAATAAAGAGTCTGAATATGAAACAGCCATTTTGATTGGTTTGCCATGTTTTATCAATTCCTAAAAGAGAAAAAAGGATAAGGAAAAAATAGAACAAAAAGAGAAAGAAGTAGTGAACATATGTTCTCTTCCCTTTCGCATAATTTTATTAAAATTAAAAGTTTGTATGCTAAAGATGCGAATAGTTCGAATTTAAATCAAATCGAATCCACTATCAATTAGTTTTCAAATCTGATCTTTTCGGATAAGTTCAAAATTTCAAATCAATCGCTTATTTTATTTGCTTCATTTATGCACGATTCTTGAAAATTGAATGATTTATTTTCACGTCTATTTAAAAAATCTGGAACGTTATTGAAAAATATCTTATTATTTTCAAATTTCTTTTAATGTAAATCCAGGAAAATTTGATTCGAATTCAATTCATTTTTAAATGAAATGACTCGATTCTCAGGTGGCACTTATTGGTTCATACACTTTATACATATTTTCTAAACGTATTCAATGTTCTACAAACATTTAAGAAACGCATATAAAACCAATATGTGCTACCTGAATTTGATTCGATATAAATATTTCAAATTCGATTCGATTCGTTTTCGAACATATATTATCAAAGATTCGATTTGATTTGATTTGATCTCACAAATATATGATTCGCACCTCTGCTGCATATAAAATATCCTCTTTTAGAGAGTGTCTAATATAAACTGAGAGAGCGCGTTTTTTTCTCGCGTAGCAATTATTAACCACCTCGTTTTATTCTCGATAGTTCTCATAATTATGTTATCTCATTACCACAAACACATAACGGCTTGGATTATCAAGCAATTTCCAGTCGGAAGCGTTATCTTCTTGGAAGTAAACTCTATTCGCGAAAAAGGAAAAATCATTTATCAGTTTTTTTTCTTGAATTCACGCCGTCAATCCTGGAAATGTCACAGGTTTTCCGTTTCATTCCGAGAAGATTCACCACGTCATGCAAACTGATAAACGGCCTGGAAACAATACGCATCATCATCTTACGTCGCTTTAGCATGACGAAATTTTACGACATTTTTACGTGGCGCAGCATGAAGACGCAACGGAAGCTTTCCGTGAAAAATACGGAATCGTCTAATCGTGTCCTTCGATCTAGCGTTTTTTTTCCTTGCTTGTGCATGTAAGACACATATCATAAAAAAAAAGATACGAAACGCATTACGTCTATGGATTAAATAATTATCCATTTTACTAATTTTATATAAGATGAACATTCAGGAAAATTTCTTATTCTTGATAAATGGAAGCTATAGAATGATCATTATCCTCGCATAATATGATACGAAATCTTGAATCTCTACGAAAATTTTGTTATTTGTCTGTATGCTATTATATTTATATTTATACATTGAAACAGTGAATTTTAATAAATATTTGTTTGATTTAATTAGATTTAATTATTTTTTTTATATAGTAAATATTTATTTACTATAACAATGTAAGTAAATGTTTACTTAATACTATTCAAAGAAATATGTTTTAAGATTTAGTAAACTTTTTTTCAATGTATTATATTATTAAAGACTTAGAGTCTCAATGAGCAACATTATGCTGATACGTCATCCTTTACAGCTTTTTCTAATTTATTTTATAATGTATGTATACTCATACTTCTCTTGTCACTTATGTTTTTTAAAATAAAGACTGTTATTTACTTTAAATACTGATAAATCGGTCTTTAATCGTTTAACATTCTCAGATAGCAAGCTGACGTCATTTATCGTCATTTATCGTCATTTTGACGTCGAAATGATGTCAGCTTAGGAATGTTAAACGCGGACAATCAAAAATAAACGTTCGATTCAGCGTTCAAAATAATAATAATCTTTATTGATATCTTCAGTTAAATCGATATAATTATCAGATCACTTTTTGCTCACCGTACAAACTATCTATTGTAAATGGAAGATGGAAAGACATTTATTGTCGAGGATACGAATATAATAATATCAATTTGTTTCCATCGAGGATTTTAAACGCTGACAAATCGAGCGTTCATCTTCCACCGTTTTG
>Ga0157364_1007240_pt1 | contig 11485 bp, 5 predicted proteins | sample AttsexASBM2_FD_111476 | JGI IMG/M metagenome (GOLD analysis project Ga0157364, IMG submission 111476) | Fungus gardens microbial communities from leaf cutter ant in Ribeirão Preto, State of São Paulo, Brazil - Atta sexdens ASBM2 | ecosystem: Host-associated > Fungi > Mycelium > Unclassified ...
GCGGGGGCCCCGCGGGTTTGGGGGGGCGCGCCTGGTGTGATTGACGCGGGGGGGCGGGGGTCGGGGGGGGTTTTTTTTTTTTTTTTTTTTTTTTTAAGAGCAGGCTCGATGAAACGCGGCGCCACGCGCCGCGACGTTAACGTTCGCGTTAGCTTAAGTATGGGGTTTTTAAGCTTTTTAAAGTTACGGCCACCGGGGGGGAGCGATATCCCCTCCTCTCTCACCCCGGTTGGCGGCAGGTGATACCGGTAAGTGCAACCAGTAACTTAAGCACGCCACACACCATTACGGTAAATCATTAATATGTAAGAGTATAGAGTATGTAAAGTGACATAAAAGAAGATGGGAGGTCGCAGGCGAGAGATCGTGGTTTTTAAAATTCCGAATGAACGAAGAGCGTATATATAAATATAAATATGAATATAAATATAAATATAAATATAAATATAAAATGTAAGCGATTTCGTATTTTAAGCGCCGGATAGGCGGGTTTCACAGAAATTAACTGACGAACTATTAAGGATTATTATTTATTAGCTATTACAAAAGTATATGATATAAATATATGTAAATTATATAAACCTTATACTAGTAGGGGAAATCAAATTTTATGTACCACAGAGCTATTTGTATAAAAGGCATTTGTTTCACTACACGAATCATGAATTGTCATCGCTGGACATTTGATTGCCCATCATCGTCATTGCCGTCACCAGCCTGACGGCAACTTTAGGTAACATATATTTTGGATAATTAATCATGAAAGGATTTCTAGTTTTTATTAGGATCTTAGGTATATACGTACATTTGCATTACCTGTATTTTGTCAGGATTAGTTATTAAGTTTCTAAGTCACGTGCGCGCTTGTCAATGCGAAGAGACTGGCGGTTTTAGCGAACGATTTTTATGGAAGGAACCTTGCTCTGTTCGGGCCAATCAAATTTGCAAAGGAAAAAGTCGAGGAGAGCGTATGTACCTTCGAGTTTGCGGGCGAATCGGCGGCGTGTCAACCCTTTCTGTAGATAAGAAACCGAAAAATAAAAAAAAAAAAAGAGTCAATCTCAAGATTGAAAGATCCAAAGAAATCCATTGATTCAAATCGATTAATTTAGAGATCGAAGAAGACTATGGATTCGTAGAAGTGTTTAGATATTCGAATGAAAGATTAAACGATGTAATATCTTTAAGACCTCAAATACCTGTTCCGATTCATCAATCGCAATAAAAAGTTCTAAATTTTCTTTTTTCGCTTTAGAATAATATTATTCCTCCTCGAAATAGAGATTGATCGAGACAGGGGATGAATAGCTTCAAAAATCCGACTCTGCCGTCGTTCGTTCGGCGAACATTCACTTCACTTGTATCTCGCTTCACTACACTGTGTAGATCCGATCGCTTTCGCTGTATGATTTTACAAAGAATAAAGAATACCTACAAGACACAGATCGGAAGGCGTTTATTGAACAGTCCACGATGACCTCAGCAGGATCGAAGATATGTACGGCGGAATATGTGAGAGGTAAGTCTTGTGTTCGGTCACACGATTTTATATATCGTCTTCTGCGATGCAAAGACCGTCTCTCAATTGAAACTGGATGCAGAACGATATTGATGCAACGATATTGTCGTATAAAAAGAGGCCGGAAATTACACTGAGAAAAAATATGTATTAAATTTTAATATAAATATTTATTCAAATAATACCAAATATTTATTCAAATAAAACATACTGAAAAAATTTCTGATTGAAAATGGACGAATCAGAATTTTCTGATAAAGTTTATTAAAATTTTAGTTAAGATAATCAGAATTCTGGTTGATACAATATTTTTGGTAAAATTTACTAGAATTCTTATTTTTACCAGAATAATTATCAATCAAAATTCTAATTATCTCTGAAATACTAGAATTTAACCAAAAAATTCTGATTCGTTTTCCATAAGAATTACTATTTAATCCAATTAAATTATTTTTCTCAGTGCAACTAAACATTTACTTACATAAATAAATATTTATTCAATAAAAAAAGATTGTTAAAATTAACGAAATTCTTATACCAAATAAATTTTCATATTTAGTAAATATATTTAGTTGATACTATTCAATCAAATTGTTTTATTAAAATTTAGAATTTTTTTTCAGTATATGATTTCATATTTTATATGCTGAGAAAAAAATATCGAAGTATTGCGAAGCAAATGTTACTTATGAAATTTGATAATGAAATATACATTTCTGTGATATATATCTCATTAGTTGCAAAAAAATAAAATAGATGGCTTATTTGCTAGGAATAAAATTTTACTTCGCCCCTATTTAAATAAATATTTATTTAAATATAAATATATTTTTCACAAATATAATAATATTTTTAGGCCTCTTTTTCTCTTTCGCGCATGAAAAAAACAATTTTGCTGAAATATCTAAAAATTTGTCTGAATACATTTGAAAATAATTTTGTTTAGACCATCAAAATAATTATGTAGAATTATGCTAGTTGCTAGAATGTGAAAACTTTTTGCAACATTGTTATTAAAACTTAAACATTTTACATAATTATTGTTATAATCCAGCAACATTATTTTCAGATTTGCCTCGAGCTAAATTTTTAGACACTTCAGCAAAACTATTCCTTCCGTGCAGATTTCGCGGATTTAGGTCAATTTAGATGAAAGCAAGACACAGGCGTAAGATACGTTTTTCAGTAGTTTATTTTAAACCTCGTGTTACAAGATAAGGCTAGCAGCAAGGCTTTGTTCGTGCGCGTGCATTTGGATTTCCTGTGTTGTACGTGTACGTAATGTGACGCGTGTAACAGAGTACATGTACGATTAATACGTTTACAATAAAGATCGCCGGAAGGTCACGTGCGAATTGAATTACAATATTCTTTCATTATCAATATTTTTTTTCATTTCTTCCCGTTTATCGCCACCACGACTCACCTACGCTTACCAAGAAGAAGTACGTCATTTATGGAAAAGCGTAGAAGATACGGAAAAGTCCAAGTCGATCGGCGGAAGTCGAAAATTCTTGAAACTGATGGAAAACTAAAGTAAAAAGTCGCATTCCAAAAGTGCGAAGACAAAAGTGCGAGTTACTTAAATTATAATCTGTCGAGTTAATTGCGATAATTCAGACTGATTGCATATCCTCATACAGTGCGAGAGTATAAAATCTCTTTCTACAGTTCTACAATTCTGTTCTACGGCGCAGCAGTACTTTTGATCTACATATTCTCCATGAATTCAGTTATCCCGAATACATACAACGTACCTATGACAATCAGCGTGATTTACATCAGTAAGACTTCTCCACATAATTATCTTTATTCACATATTCGCGCTCCTTTCTCTCTCTCTCTCTCACACCCGCATGCACACAGAGACAATTACGCCATTTTCTCTCTCGCGCATTTTTATGATAAATCCAGTCTCTCTCGTTACAACACGTAGGTCACATCGATTGATTAAAAACGATATTGAAGACAATATGTACAGATTGATTGTATATACTAAATTATTATTAATTTGAACGACGAGTTAGTACCTTAGTGAATATTACGGTGACATTGCATGCCGAGCGGAACGATCGGGTTGATGGTATCGTTCTTCATTTGCATCTAATGAAAAATTTATGTATTCAATTAATTAATCGATTTTCCAACAGACATTCCAACATTTACTATTTATAGAAATGATAAATAATTTTTAAAAAGCACTGTAAAGAAGATTAAAGAATATAGAAACATTAAATTAAAAATAAAATCGGATCGATAATTAATCTTTACGTATACAAATTTTCCTATACTTATCACAGCAATGCATTAAAATCATTTAGACACAGCTATTCTGAATACAAAATAGTTACTTATTCTGATATATAAGAAATGACACGAATCGTCTATCTAAAATACAGCGATAAAAAGAGATAATTTTGACAAAAGAAGAAAGAAAATAGAAAACACAGAACAGTTTATATCCGATCATTCAATTACACTCAGTCGAAAATTTGGTCAAATTAATTAATGAAATAACTCCTTCCCTCCTCGTATAAATATTTAAATAATCCAGTTAAGTAACCGTTTAAAGCAAACGGCGCATATATTATATTAAAAAGATTATCCTTTCGGCTCCTTTCACTTCCCTTATCGTTCCCTCCGCGAAACTTATCTCCGACAACTTAACAATTATATATATGTTGCAACATGTATAACATATACATATATATATGTATATATTAACTAACATTATTAATACGCGTTTATTCGACGATCTAAATTTATTACATCATGACGCGTGATTGGAGTATCTTTAGTCGCCCGGTATAGCTTTGTATGTGATGGAGGAATATATATTTATATAAATGTATGTATACATATATCTATATTTATTTAAAACAACAAAGACGAGAGACACTCACATATAATTTGTCATACGAAACTTCTGACTTTTCCTCCGCGTATAATAATTTCAATTGTCCATTAATACGATTTCAGAAACAAATCAAGCTAGAGGATCTAGTAGAATTCCATGAGTACAAAAACGCTTCCGAGATTGAATCCGAGAGATTCGATATTGCGCTGTGTAATGACGTATTTTACGTGAATGCATGTGCGTATGTGAGTACGCGTGTGGAGGCCGTTTTATGGCGCGGTGCGTTTGTCGCGGCGAGAAAATCACACGTGCTTATCAGCGTATCATTGTCGTCGTCATCTTCGTCGTCGTCGTTGCCATCGTCGTGGCGATCATCATCAGTGCATGGCCCAGCCGATGGTGTAGTTACGAGAAGCTCTTCCCATGCGGCGCAGGCGATCTGCCGAAAGAAACATGTTCGAGGGAACCATTACGGTGGGAGGTGTTCCAGGGGTTTGATGATCGACGTGAGGATTTCCCAAGAATCGGTCTAAGAGACTTCGAGTTGGAGCTCGACAAGTTCACGCGGCCACGGATCAGTAACTGCGTTCAGCAGAAAAAGTGACTTTGCAATTGTTAAATTCTTTAATATGATTGATTTGTATCCTTAGTTTCTTATTGGATCTAAATGTATGAATTAATTATATCAACTTTTTATCAATCATATTAATCATTAATAATATTAACTTTTAAGTAGATTGACATCAAACGTGGTTCTCTTAAAAATCTTATTTTAATAAAGGAAAATAAAAAGTATCTAGACACCCGGAAGTCTCAAAATTCATTACTTTTACATTCCTCTATCTCACAAGGAAACAACTGAGATAAAGATTAACTATAATAAAATATACACTGTCGATTCAATAATACCATTAATGAAATAAATATGTTATACTCTTAATAAAAATTTTACTTGTTTCATTAATATTGTTATTGTAAATCTACAAGATTATTTTTAATTAAAATGATATTATTGATTAGCATCATTTTTTTCAGTGTACTATAATAAAAAATATAACTGTAAGATTAAACAGTTATAATTCCCTGTGTTCTTTTAATTGATAAAATGAATTTTTTTGTAGCACCTTATAGTTACCAGCTTCCACTATCTACTTACTTAAAGATTAAAGAATATTACAACAGTTGCAAAGTTCCTTTTACAACCGAAACGCAGCCAATGATACTCAAAGGCGAAGCGATTCCAAAGTCATCGACTAAGCTCTTTGGATTCGCAGATCCTCGAACGCGCGGATCGTCGAGAGATGATCGGACAGACGGGTACTGCGATGAGATTATTTTATCCGGCTTCAATTAATTTATCCAACAACTTCGACCGCGTTTCAAGTCGCTTCAGTCAATAAAGATAATCTTCCTTCTATATAACGTCAGTAATTGAAAAACGTACTCAATTTCCGATATAAATGTTTAACAATATAAAAAGGATTTGTCGTGATATTTGACGAATAAATGAAAATTGTACAAAATGTCCCAGGACGTAATATAAATCCCTGTAAGCGCGTAAAAGCTTCGTCATGAAACTACATCGTGATAAGATCGGTTGTTAAAGCTCTCGAAAAGTAAACGTAAAAGGACACTGGCAATCTACATCACGATGATTCTTCAGAAGAGAGTAATTCGCACCGTCCGCTACCACTTTTCCCGGATTTCCCTTTTTTTCCGTCTCGCACCGGTCGTAAAGCAAAAGTAATTAACGCGGATTACGCGGGTACTATGTCGAGTAACGATGATAAAACACTTTATGTGTCAGAAATTTATATACATGCATGGAGCTTGCCGCATTAATTCGCACGAAGACATATAATATGTATGTCGTATCTCGACGTATATACATATGTGATCAGTGATCTCGCGGTTGTCCCCGTGAAGGCAACGAATTTCCCACCGGCGTTAATTTCCGAGTCGCGATGAAAAGATGGAAATTGTATCATTCATGTTACGTTATAATCACTTTTGCGACGAAAGTATAATTGCGCTAACATATTATTACGGGCGTTTATTAGCCGCCTTAATGAACGTGTTCAAGTCGACAAAAAAATTAGCCTGCTTGCCAAGCGATTTAACATGATGATATTACTTATAGATCCAATCAATTATACTAGATATCGAAGAACCAACAATCTAATCTCTTGAATTAAATGATTTTATTATGTTTAATTTCTATGTGTATCAAAATGTAAAACAATCGATTTCTGTGATTGAATCATTTAATTAGTAAACATCTATATTAACATGTATATAACACTTACTTAAAATAACTAAATTTGACTCTTTAATACATATTTTTGAGTTAAATTGTTTAATGCTATTGTTTTTCAAATTAACAATTTAATGCTAGGAGTAATGGCAACCTATAAAAATGATTAAAAATATATCTCAAATTGGATATAATTTGTCATTATGAATTTAATTTAAAGTATAGATCTAATTAATCATATTGTTAGATATCAAAAGTACAGTAATCCAATCTCAGTGAGTTAAACATTTTATTATATTTAACTTCGATGTGTATCAAAAATGTAAATAAATCTATTTCTATATGCCTGAATTACTTAGTTTCAAAGTAAACAACATATTAACGTCCTGTGCATTTATAAAAACAATAAATTAAATTTCAGTCAAATTTAATATATACTTTCGAATTAACTTGTATAATTCTACACGGAGAAAATAATTGGTTGAATTAACTGGAATTTTGATGGAAAATGAACAATCCAAAATTCTGGTCTATTAAATTTCTGGTTAAATCTATTAAATAGAATTCTAGTAGATTTAACTAAGGAAATTCTGAATGTTGATTATCTCAATTAGAATTCTAATAGATTTAAGAATGTATTAGACGTACAGTCCCTGCAAAGAAAATTAAATTTATGTTTAATATTTATATTTCAAATAAACTATTTATATACATATAAAAGTTGTGTGAATAAGATTATATTTTTGTTTAATAATCCATTTTTGTAGTTTATTTATTATATTTATTGTTAAAAATTAAAATTGAAAAAATGATAAAAAGATTTACATTACACATATTTTTTCTTTCAGTACGTACTTCAAATATTTAAAATAATTTATGCAAAGTTCCATTGCGATTCACTGATTAGTTACAAAGATATAGAACAAATAAATATTTCATTTATTTACGGAACAATTGTTTCATCACAATATAACGCTACGTAAATAATCTTGAATCCATAACGTATTTATATTACAAAATTGAGATTTTTATCATTTACTTTATAATATATTTCCATATGTTTATATATATTTCCATGTATTTTTATTTGGACACAGATTAAAAAAATATTACTATTTATTAAAATAACTTATGATCCAGATAGTAATCAAATTTTGTCATATTATTTTTAAACGTGATTTAGAAAAATCTGCAATTTTTTCATAGTTTTGTTATTATTTTGAAAATATATATTGTTATTATTTTGAAAACATCCTTAATCAGAATTCTGAATTGTTCATTTTCTACTCTCTAAAATTCCAGTTAACTCATCCAAACAATTTTCTCCGCGTGTTTTGGCTAAATTAACGATACATTGAGTGGAAGCAGCGGTGACCTATGGAAATGATTAAAAACAATTCAAATTGATATAATTTGATATTAAATTTGATATCTAAGAATTAAATTATTTGGTATTTGCAATCATAATTACATAGTACTATAATTATGACTACTATAGTATTAGTAATAATAAGTATTCGATCAGTAAACAGATTTTATATTACCATTTAAATTATGTCAGAACAGTCTCTGCGTTTTTTCTTATATTTTTTATATTATGTTAAAGAAGGACCTATGATCATGAAACATATATTATTTTTTTTAATAAATGTATCGCTTATTTTAATTTTATTTTTATACCTTTTTGTAAGCTCGACCATTGACTGAATCTTTTTATAATTTTGCTTTACGTAATACGAGCGAATTTTTACTTTTATAATAATAATATGTTCTGAGATAATAAGATAAACATTAATTAAAAATTACGAGCGATTGAGAGCAGTAATTGATGCGTTTAATCGTGATAATAGTGTATTTCACTTCTTCCATGACAAATCGATCGAATGTTTCAGCTCCATTCGAGTCATCTTCAATGAAGTAATTACATGTGAAGTATTGTAATTATGTGTGATTCTTGGTTAATATCAATGTAATGTATTAAATCAAAGTGTGCAATAAGAAGAGTCTCTCAATTCCAAATTTAAGAGAATAACTGTCAAAAAGCTGTATGGCTACATTTCTAGATTGCACACTTGAGAGCATTATAATAATGTATCAGAAACGAAAATTAAAAAATATCATTCGATGTGGCTGTGATTTCAACATTGTACTAACAATAAATTCGTTTGTGTAACGAAACTTATTTTAGTTAGTTCAATATTGAAGTCTCCAGCCGCATCAAATAATATTTTTTAATTTTACACTGAAGATGGCTCAAATGGAGCTGAAACGTTCGTGTTTAATACCGAATCCAAACGGTGTTAGTAATTTTTCTTAATCACTAAAAGAAGCCATTTTCGGCTCCTTAAACGCGAAACATCGAACTCGAATCTACAGATCGCGAATCCGCACCGAGCAACAAGACGCTGCAATAATAATTTTCTATTAATATTTACCAACACTGTATTATTTTTACTTTTATTGTTCATCTTAAACTAATTTTACTCAACTTTATAATATGTTGATACGGTTATAGTTATTTTCGATTGCCACAACTATATACATTGATTGATAAAAACTATACATATAGTTATTATTTCTAATACTATATAATAATCATAATCATAATTATAGTAATATATAATTATACATAGTTACAAATACCAAACAGTTTTTCTCTCAATGTATGAATTTAATAGTACAATAGCTCAGCGAGCAAGCTAGCAGCTTCGTTCGGCTCGAACACGGCCAATGATTTTAGGAATATGATTTCGAATTCCCAAAACGTTGTTCGCAGCGAAACAAATCTTTTCTTCATCGTCTATACACTTGCCAGCAGGACGTAACATCGCCTGTCATCGCATCGTACTTATAGCGATATTTTTATTCAAGATCGTGCCGACAAAAACAGGCACGCCGCGCCCGATAAATCTCACGGACTCGTGAACAAAGTCGCGTGCGGCAGTACCTTCGATATAGAAATCAGATTTATTGGCGCGGCGTGTTCCGCAATTTTTTGCCGATTAGGGAAACGGCTGCGTCTGCCATACGGAGATAAATGATTCGCGCTCAAGGAAAGTTCGGAGATTCGAATTGCTGGACTGTGTACGAGCGCTATATCCATTCGCAATTTTTCTCAAGGTGGAAGTTGATCGTTTCGTTGCCTCGTCCGGTAGCTCGGGCACGAGTAATGCTGTGACAAAATGCGCGCACGACTCGTAACAGATAATGCGAAACGTGACTCGCGATACGAGAGACGTGAGGCCCCGGAGCGCGTTACTTGTTATCGGAACACTGATAAGAGATCGCGTCGCGGGTACGTGACTCATGGCGAGACACGGTCCACGGCGTGGGCTCGTTAATAACCCAACATCAGCCGGCTTTTGCCGGACGACGGCATTGCACAACGGTGCACGTGTTAAGTTACCATGCAACCGCGCTTCGCGTTTAATGGGAAATTAATTATCGCGGTGCGAGTACGTGCGCGCACAAGGATATGGACCCGGGAGCTTGTAACCGAGTTCCGCTGCGCGATGAAAGCGCAGGACGAACATCGTTGTGTAATTCGTTATTACCGTAGCGTCTCGCCACGGGCGCGCGACGTAAGCGCCTGTAATACGTCAGCGCTAATTAGTTTAGCTGTCGGAGGATCCCTTCTCGGAGTTTGCACTGGCTGGATTCATCGATTTTCCAGCGGTTCGACCTCGCTTTTTCGCGGCCGCCTTGTTCATTGAGAGAAAAATTTTTGGTACTTGTAACTATAATTACACGTTACTGTAATTGTGATTATTACTACTATAATAATAATATTTTACTTTTATTACATTATATTATTATTATTATTATTATTATTATTATTATTATTATAGTAGTAGTAATAATTTATAATAATTTGTAATAATCATAATAATAATAATATATATATATAGTTCTATTAATAGATATTAATCAGAAACCGAATAAAATGACTATAATCATAGTTATTATTATTATAAGATAGTTGGTTATTACACTGAAAAATTTCTGGTTGAAAATGAACGAATCAGAATTTTCTATGATTAATGGTTAAATTTATTTAGAATTCTAGTTGAAATAATCGGAATTCTAATTGATACAATATTTCTCGTAAAATTTACTAGAATTTTTATATTTTTATCAGAATAATTATATCAATCAGAATTCTAGATCTCTCAAGTAGAATTCTAGTAGACTTACCAAAAATTCTGATTCGTCCATTTTCCACCAAAATTATTTAATCCAACCAGATCATTTTTTATATATATATATATATATAATTTAATATTTGTTGGTAAAACTATACATATAGTTATTATACCAATATTATAGTAATAATAATCATAAATAACATGAAATATAGTTACAAGATAATTTTTCTAAATTCTTCTCTCGATGCAACAAAATGCGGATACGATTAATTACGCCGTTAATCAATTTTGCAATTGAATCGCGCGGCGCCGAAAGGCTGCAAATTCAATCCGTCGAATTTTCGACACAAATTTGATTTAAAAATTGGGGTTATACACGGTTGATTTATATAAATATTATAAATGATAACATGATTACAATTTTCGGAAATTTCGCAAAATGCGTGCATATTTTTCTCTCTTTTGGAAAAAGAAGCGACTCACTTTTTCGTTATCTTTACACTGATTTCTTTTTTGTGAGAAAAAAGTATTTCGCATTTATTATTATATTATAATTGAATAATAAAATAATTATAATTAGAAACTTGATTTTTATAATCATTATAATGATAATAAAAATAATTGTATTTATAATTCTTTACAAAAAAATTTAATTGGCACCAAAAATGACTACGAATTATAAAATTATAATTATTAGTGCCAACTACATA
>Ga0157364_1007241_pt1 | contig 11484 bp, 9 predicted proteins | sample AttsexASBM2_FD_111476 | JGI IMG/M metagenome (GOLD analysis project Ga0157364, IMG submission 111476) | Fungus gardens microbial communities from leaf cutter ant in Ribeirão Preto, State of São Paulo, Brazil - Atta sexdens ASBM2 | ecosystem: Host-associated > Fungi > Mycelium > Unclassified ...
TAAAAAAATAAATATATATATATATATATATATATATATATATATATATATATATATATATATACATATATATTTAGGTTGAATTAAATATTTCGTATTTTATAACTATATATTATGTGGGAAAAAGTTCGTGGCGTTAAAAGTTTTTTCCGTTAGATGGCAATAAAAAAACACCATGAACTTTTTCCCATACCTAATTTACACGAGACGTCCAACGATACTGTAAGTCTCGAGCTGTTTCTACAAAAATGCGTATCGAGTAATCGAATCAGAGGCAACCTTATTCTTTTAAACCTTGTGTTTTCGATAATGGAAATTACTCCAAGATCTCGAAAAAAGAGTTGTCCAAATCGCATTGGTCAATTATTCAAATGTGATTGTTAAATTGTTAATTTGTTTTCCATTCGAGGTCTCGGAGCGATTTCTAGCATCGTGGACACAAAATTTTAATAAAGAAGCTCGAATCGAGCTTTAGTTTAATGGAAGGCAAAATATCTGTTTCAGGAGACCTTTTCGCGGATTCTCATCCTCCATATCATCATAGTCGTTCTCGTCATAATTGCTAACAATCGCATTATTATTGCCTGGGTTGTAAGTTACGTCTGTAATACTTAGAGAACGAGAATATGCCGGACTTTCATATCGGAAGGGGAAGGGTGGCGGTAGCCGATGATGCTCGTTATAATTATTGTCGTTCTCATTCTCCTCTGAGTACGTCATAAGAAATACGTTATTGTGATAACCTTGATTGCTTGAACCGACAACGGGGAGTAGGGGATCGATACGAAGTTTTGCGAGCCTGTCTTGTAATTCATACATGTAGCACTGCTGTAGTTGATACTGTTGCTGCTGATCTTGATTGTGACGCTGCACAATGAAAAGTGGCTCTTGTCACACGCAGTCCTCCAGTGACATTAATAGAGGATTCACATATTCAAAACCATCAAATTCACTCTGATCGATCTTCTCAATTTGTTTCCTGAAAATTTTCTTGTGATGAATATTGCATTCAATTTTATTTGGCGATAATAATTTTCTTGATATAATAAGGATTTCATATAAATTTTCATAAAAATTTTTTTTCACACATTAAACTTTTAAATTTAGAAAACTCTATAATGACTTACGGATCATCCGGAGTCAAACGGACTTCCTCATCCGTAAATTCGGGTGGGAAGTTTGCAAGATCGCGATCAGAATCCAAACGTGGCTTATAAGGTGGTGTAACTTGTTTTTGCTCTAACTGTGAAGTTAAAGAAGACATTAACGAGATTTTTTTAAATTGATTAAACTTTTTTATTTACGATACTTACCATTTCCCAATCAATTGCTTTAAAGAAAGGATGAGCGACAATGTCGAGGAAACCAGAAGGCCTCTTTCCGCAACCCAACCTTTCCGCCGGATCTTTGCAAAGAAATCCTTTAAGGACAGATGCAGCCTTAACGGATAAGGATCGCGGTATACGTATGGTCTTTTCCAGAATGACTTGAAATAGAAAATCCTCGGTGTTTTTGTCTGGGTCTTCGGCCGCACCAGTAAGATCGAAAGGACTACGGCCTGCTAACATCTCATATAATAGGACTCCTAGAGCCCACCAATCCACTGAAAAACTGTATTCCTCGCCACGTAAAATCTCAGGAGCAATATAATTGGGAGTGCCGCAGAAGGTACCGGTGTTGTCGCCCTCCCGGATGCCTTCCTTGCACATTCCATAATCCGTAAGCTTAACGTGCCCTTCATGATCAAGTAATACATTATCCAGTTTTAAATCTCTATATATAATACCTGAAAATAAACGATTATTGAATTTAATTACATGTTCCATTTCCTATCAATTTGTTAAAGACAAAAAAAGGGAATTTTTACCCTTTTCATGTAGAAAATTTAACGCCAGACTAATCTCAGCTACATAAAACCGCGCGTGATCCTCAGGAAGACGGCGCTGTCTTTGCATGTGAAACATGAGATCCCCACCACGTACAAATTCGATTACGAAGAACAAACGCGAAGGCGTCTGGAAGCAAGAGTGTAGGCCCACCAAAAAGGGATGATTGGAGGCTGTCTCGAATACGTGTTTCTCTGTCTGTACCCAATCGATATCCTCGTCGTCTGTCACCAGGGATTTCTTGATTACCTTCATGGCGTAAATTCTCTTGGTACGCTTCAATTCCACCATCAAGACCTTTGCGTAGGAACCACGGCCGATCACCCTAATCAATTCGAAGTCATTTAACGAATACTGTCGTTGCATATCGTTTGAAGTATCACCCTCGTTCAATGTGTCCAATGGTAGTTCTTCCCCTTCTTCATGTCCGATTCCTACAAAATCATAAATATGAAAAATGTATTAATAATATTAAATAAATAATATTTTAAAATGTATTAGTAACATGAAAGAAATGCAAAATTACAGAAAGAGATCATTTAAAAAGGTATCTTTTAATCATATATAAAATAAATACGTTTTTTAACATAATTGTTAGAAAATGAGATATATTATCTAATACACAAAATGATATAAATGCATTATTTTTTTATACATATTAATTCTACTGCAACAATGTGTCCATAGGTAGAAAATTTATTTTTTTTTGCTTTAAAAATATCGTTCATTCTTTTACTATGAAAAATGTTGAATAACGCATAACCAATATGTTTAATGAAGTTAACTTACGATCACGCGAATGCTCCTCAATGATTGGCGATTCTGTGATCTCATCCTCGAGATGAGTCGCTGGGCCGCATGGATACGGATCAAGCTGTTGGTCGCCATTTCTGTCGATCGTCTGTGACTCTGCGCTCTGCTGTTGCTGTTGCTGCTGGCTCAGGCATGGCTTGCGTACCACCTTGTGACATTTTTTGTGCACGAGCAGTTTGCATTGGATGCACTTGAATCCCTGTCGTCCGAGGCCCCAGATCCGATCCTGGCAGAACGCGCAGAAGGCCCTCTGCAAATAAAATCAACGAAGGGTATTATATTGTATTACTTCTCAAATTATCCATGTATCACGGCATTCCGCGAAGTGGAAGTTGAATATTTAAGCCTCACGCAGCAATAAACACATGCGACGCTCCGACTTTAAACAACCCGGAACCAAAGTTTAAGACAAATGATAATTAAGTTTAAGTATCCGCTCTCAAACGCAGCAAATGCTCTTCTTCCAAGAGCTGAGGTAAAGTAAAGTACATTAGAGAAAGGAAGAGGATGAGAACAAAACGAGGGGATTACGCGCAAGGCAAGATTGAGTTTGCACGTGAACCTAGTTTAGTAAGGACGGCAACTTTACATTTCCAGTAACACAGTCGAAAAGAGGGAGGGAGGGAGGGAGGGAGGAGTAGAGAAAGAGAGGGAGGGAGGGGGAGAGAGAGAGAGAGAGCGAAAGAGAGAGAAAGAGAAAAGACGAAGAGAGCAATGTTTTCTTCGATTCCCTTCGTCGACAACGAAGTCACTAGCCAGCAAGTTTTAGTTGGAAGTGCTCTGCACAGAACGTCGGTTTCGCCGGTCGCATTGCACCTGCGACAGATCTACTTTCGCAAAAATTGCATATGAAAGAGAGCAAAGCGAGAGGGAGGGACCAGGGACTGATGAATAAAGTACAGGTTGCGCAATGATAATTAAATGGAATGATGCTTACCCGATTAAATCGTTTCGCCTGAAAAATATGGCCATTCACTCGGTACAGCTTCCTCCATCTACGAGCGCCACGTCTGTAGATGCTTCCTTCGGAAAATGAAATAACATAAATGTCACAATGATGGAAAGCATCAACTGATCGATCAATTCGCCGCGATTGACTTCCGCGATCCATCTGTGTCAAATGACGATGAAACCTCATTATAATGAAAATACAATTAGCATCTATTAATTATTAAATGAACTACTAATATTAATCTCTATAATGTAGTAATTAATTAAATTATTTTGTGACTTGTTCTATTGACAAAAAGAAAATCAATGGGAACTTTAACTGTTCTTTCTAGTTTTATATTTCGGTGACAATTTTCTTCAAGTATTTTCTCGGCACTCTCTTTAGAGAGACGCTTACATAATATCTTGTAAGATGAATAATAGTAGATTATATTATCCATATAAAGTTTTCAGTCGATTCGTTCAGGAATTTTATTTTGGTAATGAAGTTTCGTCGTCGAATATTAATATCGAATAACTTTGCAAATTGATTTTACGCTACCATCTTCTCTCCTTTCGTTACCATCCTCTCTCCTGGTTATGACCGATCGCGCAATCGAACAACGTGCGGCTTCATCGCAACGAACGAAGCGAATCGATGCGAACGGGAAATAACAACATTTCGTGCGAAATGTGTTTCATGCAGCGGTGAATACACGCGGGAATGATGGTAAGTTTGTACAATTCTAAAGGATTCGGAGAAGAGTTACGATTGATCGGATTTGATTCATGCTTTACGAGCGATTGCCGAATATCGGCTCCGATGTCAGGGACTTGAGGAAGCCTCGATGAGAATTATTCGCACCCTTGAAGCCATGCGATTCAGAGCAAAAGCATTTTTCCAATCACTCTGACGCAGTTATTTCCAGGTTTCCTCAGGTCATCGTGACACGATGGAATCTCTGGCCCATTCGGCGACTATTGAGCGGTGTACAATATAAGGAACGAATGTGTTTTAAGGTTTCTGACTTTTCGTTGCAGCGTTAGTGATATTCATGTGCATTCTTTACTTCATCATTTAGAAAAATCATTTCAATCAAAATTAATTCAATCGTTACAATATAACGTAATTCTTTGCCTATGTATTATAAGAAAAAATAGATCTTACAACTAATCAAAATTTCTCGTCATCCATTAATTCACAAACTAAATAGACATGTTTCATAAGTCTTTTATCGAACATGAAATGTGATATATAAAAAGATAAATATAAGTTCAATCTTTCGTAGCTGCACCGAAGGATCAGGATCCTTGGAGCTTTTTCGATATATAACGCAGGTGTCGATGTCATGAAGATCGTGATTGAAAATTGATTGAAAATCGAAGGAAGAGCTTTGATAAAGAGCAGGGTATCGAGAGATGTTCCTTCTATGGTTCTTCTGCTTCCGCACATAACGGAGTTACGCATATCTATTATCACGCGCTAATCATTTCTTTCCACCGAACGGTTAATTAGAACTCGCTGGCTAGTACGCAATGGCTAATGTACATCGAGCGCAAGCAAGGAGCTGCGCGACTCGGCCGGCGACTGAGACGTTTCCAATGAACAGTAAACACACTCACTGTCTTCTCCCTGGCACGGCATCCCGGGAGCAGGCGGCACGTTCGGAAAAACTGTAACAAAACAGAAAGAATTCACGTTCGCTTTGCTATCAAAAATCACGTGACGTTCTCATCTCTTCAGTTTCCGTTCAACAAAATTTTGGAAATACAATGGAAATAAACCTGAAGTTTCTACTGTCGAGTCAAATAGTAATTCTCATTTCCCCACCGTCCCATATCGTACACATTTGATAAAAAGAAATTAAATTTAAAAAAAGATCTAACAAGATTAATGGATTATGACACGCGATATCTGAGATGAAGAAACGTGTATAGCTACATTATAATAATATATAATAATAATTAATAATAAAGCTGCTGAGCTAGAAATATCTAGAGGAAGATGCTGCGAAATCATGTTTCCTAGTAGCAAAGCGATCGATGAATTAAGACTGCGTATTTAATTCATCAACGAGACGTCGAATCGTCGATCGACGCCATTCCCGCTTCCATCTCGTCAAGGAAAGATTTATATCGGAATCGGTAAACTGTCGAATGCGAACTTACACGGGAAGCAATTCGAGTACCGGAACCCGATCGAGATTCGCTGCTCGTTGTCCAACATACTGTGTGTACTGGCTGCCTGTGTCCTAGTCAGTATCGCTCCGGTTACGGTCAGATAACGAGTAACACTGAATTCTATCCGTACCATCAAGCGTCGCGTTATCACTCACTTATCGCGAGAGGGAGAGAGAGAAGAGAGAGGTGCGTTTGCGATTAAATTTCCTCGCCATTTCGCGCCGATAAAAGCTGCGAGTCGACGCAACCACGCGTGCGAAAACCTTCGCTGAAGGTCCTGAACGATTTCCCGCGAACGTTTTTAATCTTGTTACTTGCGACATCGTCGGCTTTAATAATTCTACCATTCAGGAGCGGTTATACAAGCGCCATATAAATTCTAATTAACGAAGGACGAGCGAGGATATGAGCCCTTTATCAGAAGAATCCCGCAGTATAATGGAATGATGATTAAATATACAATTAAGTATTGTGTCGCGTGTCGCAAGTAGATAATACTTTATGAAACCTGGAAAGAAATGAAAGCCAGCACGGTTAATGAGTGGAATAAAATTGAAGCCGCGAATTGTTCCGGATTATTCGCTTTAATGCTTTAAAGCGGCTACCCGGACTTGAACCAGCTGGTGCATCGCGGTCCGCGAAGAGATTTGAGAGGAAGATTGAAGAAAGCCGAAGAAACTATTACTGAAGGTCACAACGAGAGAGCGGACAAAAGGTTTTTGTCTGAAGGCACGTGCTTCGATCAGATGAAATCGCCGATCTTTTTGCAGAACTCGAAAATAGATCCTCAAGCTCGAATGATACTCGACGGATGTAGGTTGACGGACAATAGACCTATAGAACAATCAATAGCACGAATTCGTTAATAGATTTACCAAAAGAGATTTAAATAAATTTAAATCGATTCCGTCTATATGAAGTGCACAGGTCAAATAAATTCATAAGTGAATAATGCAAAATTATGCAAGCGGAACGAGCGCATTAATCGGTTCATTTAAAACAGAGATTTATAATCAATTTATTACCAATTTATCAGTCCATTAACAATTGAAATGTCTGAATTATGGAAACGCCGAGATCTGTTAATTTAAAATATTAAATTTGATAGGGAATTCATTGGTTGGGAAAAATTAATGGCACGTCTTGCTAAAGCGATTCTCTTCTAGAGCCTCACATGAATACGAGACGAGGCGCAGCCGCGAGGGCTGCGTAGATATGACGCGTGTCATACGATCGCGAGTTTGCTAACGAGGCCATCGGTGCTCTCCTGTTGGTACAATATACGTAATCGAATCGTTTGTTACACAGGAGAGAGTTCACCGCGGGCCGCGTATTGACGATCTCAGGATGAGAGATGAACATGCCGGCGCGAGAGATGAGCGCAATTCCTTGAAATATTCATGGACTAATTATCGCGGAGGGGAATCGATGACATGGACGATAAAAACGATACGATGTACACTCACCCCTAATGTAGGGGATACGTGCAACGAACTGTATGGAGAATACACGTACTAAGACCACAACGATGACGCGTGGCACACTCGAAGCATGGATCTATAATATGGTAAGTGCATAAGTGCACCGGCGCATATACCATGCGAAGGAAAGCACAACGACGAAGATCGTACTTAAAACTTGAAAACCCTTCGCGTAACTAGATCGTCGAGTAACTTGCGTCGAAAATAGAGTTCTAATTTATGCTCTAAATTAAACATATTAGACATATATTGATTACGTACAGCAGAAAAAAAGCTTTGCAATTGTTGTATGTACAATTCTATAATTGATTTTGCTCTTCGTTCCTTACTGAATCTAAATGTATAAATCTAAATGTATAAATCAATCATGTTAAAGAATTTCATAATAATGACAAAGCTGTTTTTTCTGAATTCAGTCAAATGACGTTGAATATGGTAATATTAAATTCTAATTCATGTTCTAATTTAAGCATATTAAACAACAATGCATATTGGCTATATTTAATAAAAAAAGCAGCTTTGCAATTGTTGCAAAATTCTTTAATATGATTGGTTTTACTCTTAGTTCCTCATTGGATCTAAATGTACAAAAAAATCATATTAAAAAATTTTCAGTGGCAAAGCTATTTTTTCTGCTAAGTATTAAGAAACCTAGTCAAATATGGCTGAGTTCTAATTCATGCTTTAAATTAAACTACTTATTAGACGACAATGCGTTGACTGCATTCAGCAGAAAAAAAAAGTTTTGTAATTATTGTAAAATTTTTTAATACTCTTTAAAATTTGTAAAGTAAATTTCATTCTGAAGAATAAAATCTCACCCTTAAAAATTGAAAATTGAGCCACTCTTTTTCAAAACTAGCTCAATTTTCACTTTTTAGAGTGAGATTCCACTCTAAAAAATTTAGGTATGTTTAGTCTTATTCTTATTTCCTCACTGGCTCGAAATATAATATATAAATCAATCATATTAAAGAATCTTACAACAAATTGCAAAGCTGCTCTTTCTACTTTTTCTAAACGCTTTTCTCTGACGCAACAAATCGTTGCCCTCGATTGTGCAAGCTAGAAAAGAAAGAGATGAAATTTAATCGTCAAAGCATCTGACAACGATAATCGCCTTTGTTGCTCAACACGCTACAAAAAACTATGACAAAACGACGATGATGCGAGATACATAATACACTTATAAATAAAAAAATATGTACGTATTTAAATTAAATGTACGTATATAAAAATTAAAGAATCGATGGATCTATATAATTATTTTCATGATGACTATAAAATTAATGCGAAAGATGGGAAGTGTGAATTATGTCATCAATTAAAATTAATGCGATCGGATAAAGTGCGGTATGTTAGGCAGAATAAATTTGATATAGCTTATAGCTAAAAAAAAGTTTCTCCATCCATCATACACGACGTGAAAAAAAAGATGCACTAAACCGAGCGACAACTCGACAGCAACTACCACCAGCGCAACCCTTACTTTTAGCGAGGACAAAGTCGCGATAATTAATTCACGTGACCGACTTAGAGTTTTATATTACTGCAATGCGCTAAACGTCGCGGAGTCGGGATAATTTCCGTCAACAAATGCCAAAGCCGGCGAAAAGGAGGGCGTCCGCGAGTCATGCAGCGGCCGGAAGACGTTTTTCTGGCCGTCGTGGCGTCGAGCGAGATGCACCGGACGCGATCGCACAAGAACGTGGCGAGTATTATCTTGGCGAGGTAGACAGACGGGCAGACTTTGACCTAGATCATGGGCTACATCAAAGAAACACGATAACGGAGAAGGAGATGGAGGAGAAGAAGGAGGAGGAAGAGAAGGAGAAGGGCGAAGCTGGTCGCGCGCCAGAGACGAGCTCTTCCTCAATGCATCCCACCCTCGGTTGCACCTACCCCAGGTGATCTCATTGAATTGGAATTGCGACGGGCCCGCAGGCTCGACGTCGAGCAGCGACGTCATCGAGAGTGCGGACTCTGGAGGCGGCGGTAGCTGTTGTTGACTGCACGGCCCGTGCACCCGGCATGTCGCAGTGGGTCCATAAATTAGTTCAGCATTTGCCGCCACTTCTTCGAGCTCAGCCTCGGATAGTTCGTCCATGCCTTCGATGGTGTCCGGTGGACACTGGAGCAACTTCGTCGCTCTGGACGAGGTACCAGGCTGCGCGAAGATGTCGTCGTGATGGTGGTGATGATGGTAATGATGATGATGCGGCGGACTACCGATGCAAGGGGGCGGCGAGATGTCGGCTGCGGAGCGTAGATGACCGACAAGCGGCTGCTCGTACTCGGCGGAGTCGCCACTACCCGGCGACGGCGGATGTGTGCTAGTGCCGGGTCTCACGTGGCGCTCCCGTGGTAACACCATGCTGGTAGAGGTGAGGGAGGACGGACCACCGCCGCTACCTTCGACGACGGTGGAGATACGACGACTCACGGCGGCGGCCGCGGCAGCCGCCGTCGCCGCCGAATACGAATAGAAGGAACCACCCTGGATCATCATGCTGCAGGGTGGTTCCTCCGTCGCGACTCCCACGCCGGAGGCGGTCACGCCGATCTCTCGTTCCTGCACGCTGGCGTAAGTACTCTGCGCGGACAGCTCCGCCTGGTGCATTTGTTGTTGCTGCTGCGACGGCGGCTGATGCTGCTGATAGAGACTCTGATGCTGTTTGTCCTTCTCGCGGCGAGGTGACCGACCCCGGTCGCTGACGGAAGTCGCGCTCCAATAGCCCCACGCCATTCTGTAGCGAGTCTAGCCGTGCTTGCCTCGCCTTGCTCGCCGCGGTATGTATATCCCTTTTGTTCGCTCCAACCGCGCGCGATCTGCCTCGCCTCTCTGTTTTCCTGGCTCTCTGATCTCCCTTTCTCTCTCCCTCGTTCTCTATTTATGTATATATACCGATTGCCTTACTCGCCTCGCCCCTTGCTTCGTTCTCTCTTCCCTTCTTTCGATTTCGTCTCTTTCTCCTTCACCGCGGTCGACCTCTTACAGGAGCCGCCGGGATGAGCATGCGGCGAATCACCAGCCTCGATCAATGCTAGTTTACCGCCTCTTTTGAGACCTCTCTCCACTCGCGATGTGGCGAGCCAAGCGCGCCGACAATCACCGTCGAATATCGCCGTCGTAGTCGAAGCGCACAATGACGCAACCCCTTTTTCGTGGTCCAATAAGCTGTCGAAGAGGTTCTTCGCAACCCTACGGCGACTCCCGACTCGACTTCCTCGCTCCACAGCACTTTCCTCCCACCTGCGGCAATCCAATCTTGGGGATCTCACAGCCAGATTCGCGTCGACGGTAGCGCGTAACGTATATGTGCGCCCTTGCTGATCAGTCCGTGCAAGGATATCGACTACCGTCGCGGCGAGATGCGTTAACCGCCACCGCTGTCGTCGTCGCCGCCCGGCGCACGCTACCGACCGAATCGCGCAAACGCGGATCACGCCGAGGTGGAGGTGATACATGTATCCCCCGTCGTCCCCGTCGCTGCTGGTCCTACACCCGCCTATATCCACCCACGACTTCTGCCTCTCCCAAGCTCTACCTCTTTCTCTCTCCCGCTCGCCCTCCTTTGCTGTTTGTTCACTGATTATCCAACGATTCTTCTTGTCACCGTTTTCAAGTAAACTTTGCGCTCCTCACCCTGCGACGCCTCATATTACATTATATGTTTCCTGTCCTTTTTGTTAACTCCATTTCTTTCAGTCAACGACTCTCTATCCTTTGTATCTTTTTGCTTTTACCAAGGATTTTAAGGAAGACCATTCCGTTCCACAACATGCAATTTACCCTATTCTACTTTATTCTTTGCTCTATTTTTCTGACTTTTCCTATTTTTCATTTTGATCCTTGGCTATTTGTCTCTTTGAGTTATGCATTTCTCGCGCCTTCGGCCGTTGCCCTGTCGATTCTTTCTCATTCTTTCGTGACAGTATACAGTCATCGCTATTGCTCCGACCAATACCGCACAAACCTATACATTTATAAGGATTGACGCGTGTCATATGCATCGAAAAACTGACAATGAAAGTTTGTCGATATTCGTGTGGCGATGTCCGATCATTTCACATGTGCCAAATAAAATTTCTGTACCAAGTTTGGTTTTCATTAACAAATTATTGATTTTTACTAGGCTCCGGAAAAGAGATGCAATCTTATTAAGCTACGTTTAATAAGCTACGTTTAATAA
>Ga0157364_1007242_pt1 | contig 11483 bp, 3 predicted proteins | sample AttsexASBM2_FD_111476 | JGI IMG/M metagenome (GOLD analysis project Ga0157364, IMG submission 111476) | Fungus gardens microbial communities from leaf cutter ant in Ribeirão Preto, State of São Paulo, Brazil - Atta sexdens ASBM2 | ecosystem: Host-associated > Fungi > Mycelium > Unclassified ...
ATTTAATATTTAATCTATCATAAATGTTAATTTATAAAATATTAATAAAATAAAAATAAATAAAAATTAATCTATAGTTTGTTTGTGTTAGTATTATTTTTTTGTATTAATTTGTTTACATAATATTCTTCTTGTGTTAACACAAAAATTTGAGTGCATTGTTTTTTGGGATGCGTGAAATGTGTTAAATTTGACACAAATTTTCCAACTGCATACAGTATGTGTAAAAATGAAAGAACAAATTTAAAACAAATATCGCGACGGAAATGTACAACTACTAAATTATGAGATGTTCATTCAGCGATTTCTAATTAAACAAAAATAAGAAAAATAAAGAAGGCAAAGAACATCTGAGAAATCGCATTTCTATACGAGTACTTCAACGTCCCACTTTGATCGTATCCCATGTTTCCCTTTGGCATGATAAGTTCACGGTATTTCTCGTTTCACGGCGTAATAACCATTTGCCCGGTCTGTGGGCAATGTGTGTTTCGCTGGGCCAAACCAGCAACAAGGTTTTACAGCTGGTCCCGCGAGACGATGAAATTCCTCCAGCCTGTCTGCGCACGCTTTTGCGGCCTTCGAAGAGCTGTAAAAAGCCATCCCGAGATGGAGGTGCGATTTCTATTTGCGCTTGCAACAAACTACTGCAACACACCGCGAAACAACGCGAGCTTTCCAGAAAGATAGTATTTCTGTATTGCGGCAAGAATAAATTACGATGACAACGCGACATCGATTACAATAAAATTTTGTACTATATATATAAATATATAAAACAAATGTGATTTTTGCTAATATTTTGAAATTGCTTTTATTTTTAATCATCACATACTACAATTTGGTAACAAATGTTTCGATAACTAAACCAATTAAATATTTATTCTTTTCTTAAAAATAAAATTTACTCGCTGCAAGAAATTGTATTATCGGACGATTCTAGAAAAATATGTTTCAAAGGTGATTTTAATTTTTTACACACCTTTATAAATAAAGAAGGTATTGGATAAATAGCGTATAAATAAAGAACTTATAATAAAAAAGCTTATAAATAAAGCTTATAAGTAAATAAAAAAAACATCAGATAAAAAATGACTTATAATTGATCATTAATTGGTTATGTATTAATATATAGTGTAAGATAAAATAATTTATTACTAGTCTGTAATCAATTCAAGTCTATTAAAGTATATTAAATTGATTCTAATTTGACTGAATTTTATCAAATAATTCATCAATATCAAATCTGTGATCGATTAAGTCATAAACTTTTATAATAAAACAGTTTACGACAAATCGAAGCTTCTATTTGCATTTGTTATACTTTCTATACATACATTAGAGATTTCGCGCATACATTAGAGATACATTAGAGATTTCGCGCACGTGATAGACACAATGTAATTTTGTAATAACGCGTTGACGACTCGTTACGTTATTTCTTCACGAACTGCAAAACGCGTAAATGACAAGAGAGCGACGGGCATTAATCTCTCGTCCTTCCCAGCTGATGAAGTGGCAATTTCCTCCTGATAGTAGGAGGAAATAGGGTCTGCAGACCAGTTGATCAAACCCTGAACAGTAGCCTCCTACGCTACGCCCTACTACCGACTCGGTTACCCAATGGCTATACTGCATCCACCAATCGATGCTCCACTGTATGCACCTCGACTACCCGCCGGTTCCCTCCATTCGGTACCAGGAACGTATTGCATGGACCGAGCTCTAAAACAATCTCCATGGTACAATAATTAATGTCTTTAAAGTATTATAAGTATGTAATTTGAAACTAATAATATTAGTCCGCCGCAGGAGAGTTATACATATTTTTTCTGGAATTTTCTAACAATAAGAAAAACTTACTTGTGCTGAAATCAGAACCTAATTAAATATTTATATAAAAAATAAATACAATTAATTGATGAATAAAATAAAACAACATTTAAATCAAGCTGAATACAAATAAATACAAATAAGATAAAAAAGTCAAGAGTAAAAAAATATAAAGTGCCATAACATAAGATAGTATGAAAATAGTCATAAAGATATGTATCACATATTTAATTCTGACGATAATAACAGATTATAATTAAATGTGTATAAGTTCCAAATTTGATTGTAAGTAATAAATAGATATCAATTTTAGATAAAATGAAAAATGTAACTTATTCCTGATTTGGAGACAATCAGAGACGATTAATTTGGACATAACATATTCTCGTTTCCGAGGAATAAATTATATTCTTATTTCTTGACGTATATTCATTACTTTCTATTATCAACCGGATTTGGAGCTTATAAATTTATTTTATATAGGTATAATTGACATTTCTGGATTTAGTGATGTTCTTTTATAAATCTTATATTTCTTTAGTTTATTCATATTTTTATTTTTGTATCTTAATTTATCATTTTATCGTATTGTTATCATATTATCTTATTCTCTCTTCGTTTTAACTTATACTTATTATTATTTATTTTTTACATTTTTCCATTTTTCTTACTGAGATTGTTGAAGTTGAGGAAGACTTGCAATTAGTACAATCGAAACATCCAATATTCATGTTTTATTCATCTATTTGAAAATAAATAAAGAGTTGTTACTTTTTCAACTTTATTTTTATCAAATAAAATAAATAAGTTGATAACAAAGAAATAAGATTTATTATAAGTAATAACTAATAATAATAAATGACAAATAATAGTTAATTAAAAATAATGTGTAGTTTTTGCAAATATTTTTTAAAGAACTATGTAGAAGATATATAAATCTTGTTAAAATAATAAATATCTATTTAATTAATATTTTGATTTTTATTTACAGTTTTATGATATACATATATGTACATAATAATACATTAATTTTATTTTATATTATAGAGACAATAGAACGTAAATTATATATTTCTCATTTTGAAAAGCAAATGAAATTGTGATTATCATTGTATTTAACATAAAACAAAATAATACAGCAAAACATTATTTTGCAACATTATTTTGCAGTATTACTCTTTTATCAACATAAACAATTCTATAAACAGAAAAGTACAAAGTATGTTATATTGTGCCAATACATATATACATATATACTTATTGAAATAATTCTATCAAGTGATTCATTAATATCAAACTTATAAACGTTGTGTACATTATGACAGTTATGTAATTACATTGAAAACGCAATGAGGTTTTATTATAAAAAGATATCATAGGACAAGTCAATCAATTATTGATTTATGAAATCGAAAAATTATGATAAAAAGTATATATAAAGAATGTATCAACAATCATTATATCTTCCGCGATGACTTGCAAATGTCTTATTTTTCCAATTAATGAGTACCGCGAAAAAGCGAAAAGTTCGGAGTGGAAATTTGGTTCTGGAATTGTGTCCAAAAAGTTACAGCCAGCTCCGGACTGCACCGCTGGGGCTCGCCTACAACTCGTCGGCGTCGCCCCGTAGTCAGTGACTACTACTGCGGGGGATTCATACCGCGGGTAGTAAATTACACTGTACACAGGAGTCGTGTGTACATTCCGGTGCGCGCATTGAGTAACATTTCCCCGAGAGTGCATTTACAACGGATATTACATCGAACTGGCAGAAAAACGGGCGCGTGTGCAGCGTGACTCGAGATTAAAAGCTATCGCTCGTCAGCGCCGATGAACTCGTTTTTTTGCGCGACTATTCTCTCGCTTTGTCTCTCTGCTTCTTTCTCCCTCTCCCCCTGCTTTCGCATCTCTTCCTCTTTCGCTAAACGCATAGCTGCGAGATATACAACGTAGGATATTGCCTATGTATTGCGGTGATTATGTACATGCCTGCCTACGCTACATCGAAGGAATGATCCATCTGTCGATTCCGATTCCTGTTAGGCCGGTGATTCATCGATCGCATCGATCGATTTATATACAGTGTGCTTTATTAATTTCTGCGTAACTCTCGTCATGCCTAATGCGATTTGCATGCATTTAGTCTATGGAAATCTTACATTTACACTCGATATGCCGCAAAGATATTGGTTTTTTTATCCAACATTAAGTTTTCTTATAACCTACAGTATTGTAATTTATCACGAATGATGGACACGTCGTCAGAGAACTTAAAAAAGTTATGAAATATTTTACTAAAACTCTCACGCATACTCATAAAAAAAAGTGTTTAATTTTTAAATATTGAAATGATGTTTTATTAATTCTTGTCTCCGTTTTTTAAACACATAAAGATGTTTTAATTTTAAGCGGTTTCAATAAACAAAACACTATGTATATGAATTTAAAACACTAAAAATGTTTAAAATTGAAATATTTTTTTTTATTAAAAACATTTATTTTGCAAAGATGTTTTAAACATAAACATTTTAAACACTGCACTTTTTATAGTGCGTTAGGTATTCGTATTTCAAAAAACTACGCGTTTATTTTAGAAAGATTCGAATATATATTATGTATTATGTATTACATCGAATGTATATTATGTATTTATGCAATATTATGTATTTATTAAAAACAAAATATCCAAATAGCACATATCCAAAATCAAGACCTAAGATATTCATAGTTCGTTCTTACTTCGAGAGTGTTTTATTAATATCTTAAGGTACTAGTTTGACTTTGTGATTAGTTTGTAACATCTTTTTTAACATCTTAAGACTATACTTAATCTTAAATATGAGAATCGATTATGAATACCGGTCTAAAACGTCTAATTTTGGAGATATGAGTGCTGCCTAAATAGCTATTAATAATAATATGGAATTAATTAAGGATTAAAAGATTTAATTATTTCTTGAGATATATAATTATAAAATTTATTAGTCATTACTCTTTTTGATTGACGTTTCCAAATATTGACGATGGAATATCGACTCTTAAATATTTGCATTCACTGGAAAGATATTAATCACGAATGTATCATGTAGGAAAAATTATTAATATCTGATTGTATAATTTATCTATATAATTTATTGTGAGGTCTATTATTTTTTATTACTTTAACGAAAAATTAATGAAATTTTTAAATTTTTAAATGAAATTCTGAAAATGAATTATATTACAATTTGCCCACGATATTTAGCATGTTATAAAAAATTAATAAAAATAAAAAATATTCTTGAGAGAAATATGGCAAGTTACTGTAATTTACTCAAAAATTTTTAACAAAGTTTTATGAGTTTTTTTAAAGTTTTTTTTTTCAAAGTTGATACGAAATAAGAACAAAATGTGATTAAATTTTATATTACAATAATTTATCAGGCGTCAAAAGATACGAAGCAATAATAATTTATATTTTGAATATTATATACATAAAAGTTGTAATAAGAAAATTTTTCTAATAGTTAAAAAACATTTGATAGGTTCCTTTTCCATACCTCTAATAGACATAAGAACACGTTTATGACTATTGTACGTACGGAATCTCTAACAAGTCACGGTCGTTTTTCTCACGAATATAACTCTCCGCTTCTCCACTTGGCGCGAAAGGACCGACTCTAATACCGCCGCTGTTTACTCGCAACAAAAAGTATCAACGTCGGATACGTTGGAGCTCACGGTCGGAAAGATGGAGAATAAAAAGATCGCAATTAACAAGCGCGTCAGCGGCTGTGAAACCGACACCACTGCCGCGTCGCGAGGTAGAAATTTATCGCCGGTGCGGTTTTCTCCATTGAAAACGGACCGTGTGGCGCACTCCAAGTCGCCAGCGTGCCGGCTACAACGAGGGACGGCTTCGACGTACTGCAAATGCTCTTCTCGTTACACAACTGCAAAGACGTTACAAGCTCGAAATTCCTCGACACTCGTACCATTACGTGTAATTTACGATTTTCCTCGTTTATATGGCAATTCTCTCTCTCTCTCTCTCTCTCTCTCCCTCTCCCCCTCCATCCCCCCTCTTTCTCTGTGTTCCTCCTCCCTTCCTTTCTCTTCTTTTCTTTAATGAAACACTTCTCATCATTGTTGCGATGCTTGAACAGAATTTTTACGTGAATATTAACTCTCAGCGAAAAAATTAAAATTCAATTTTAGCTTTCATAATATACTTCCTGATGTATAAGGAACATCTTTTAATACTCCTTTTAACACTTTTATCAAGATACTAAAGATTTAAATTTTGAAAATAACGGAAATACTGCTCAATGAAAAATTTCTTTAAAGAAAAATCATTTTAAAATAATGAATTTAATGAAAATACTGTTGTATCACATGAATTTAATTTGATCCTTTTGAAACGGTTTGTATACATCGAATACCTCAATCGACAGAACTGACCATTCATTTCAAACGATTCGTAGTGTTTGGATGTCTGGAAGCCTGACCACACAAGTATATTTACTACTTGGACATTTACCTTTGTTCAACCGGATACGCACCACAACTACACGAAAGACTAATTCGCCACTCGATTACACTTGTGCTCCCTGATCACACAAGTCTTATTTAGATATTCACACGAGATTATGCTGAGATTTCTACTATTAAAATGTTTTCGAACTAAATAAAATTAACTTTATTTATACCAATGGAATATAAAAGCGTGCTGAATGTAACAGTAAAAGTACTCCATCCTAGATTGATAGAGTGATTGGTAAAACAATATAAAAATCATGAATTTTTAAAACTGCCAAATATATATTATATATATATATATATATATATATATATATATTTATTACATTATTTATATTAAATAAACTTCATGAAGTATATACGATTGAAATATTCAATTGATATACTCTAACATTTTAGTATTTTACCAATATCTGCAGATCTCTAGACATTAATTTACATTTGTTGATTATATTTGTCGATTAATATTGCACGGTAGCTATAATGTAGATGACACAGATTATATTCGATGCAAATGTCTTTTCATGACTGTAAATTGTATTACGAGCGAGCAAACAAGGTATCAGCTTTATTTCATGATCTACATAACGCACGAGCCGCCTGTAATTCGTACGAAGAGTGATGAAAGCATCCGTTGATGAAATCGATAGTATGATTAATAATTTAGCCTGCCGATCCAGTATGCTAACACACTAAAGATTTATCGACTACTACGTGAATAAATTAAATTCGGATGATCCGGCCGTATTGCATGGCGAGCTCCTCTACCATCTCGTTTGCATGGCACGACCATCTATAGAAATTGATATATACCTATAACAAATACAATATTTTATAAATATACCATGTCATACATGCGTATTTTGATACCTGTGAAAATATTATTTATATTTCACACAATTTGTCATAATAATCCAACAACATTGAATTATTAATAAATATATAGTTTTATATAAAATGTCCACAAATCGTGTTTCATTAAAGTAAGATTTCTCGGTTGATTTGAAATTTAGCAAATAGTTTTTCAGTTAGAAGTCGTTGTTTGTTGAAAGTATTTCTATAAACTAACAATAATCCACTAATATACAACAAAATGTTATCTTCTAATTTTTTATTTTATATCATACTTAATATTGATTTTATATCTATATCTTATTCACACACAGAATATAAAGAATCATCAAAATATTTAATGAAAAATAGATATTAATTATTACATTAAAATTTTTTTAATTAAAAAAAAATATAATATTCGAAATAAAATCAATTTGAAATTAATTAATTAAATTGTATTGAAATACGTTTTTCGTTAATATGGAATACGAGCATATTTATAGATACCTTATATAAATTTTATTTACGTTATAAATAAATTTTTTATAGATATTTAATTTTTTATATATATTTATTGTATTTAAATATATATATGAGAAATATCTTACGGTTATTTAATTCTTAACTACTAAATTAATTTATAATTATTAATATCTAAATATTATAAATCAGATTTTTTTAAATATACAATGAGTGCAAAAAGTATTTATACAAAAAAAATTTTTATAAAAAAACCTTATTAAAAAATAAACATTAATTAGTAATGTTATACAATGAAGATACCTGAGCCGAATAAGGCCCATTAATTAATTTTATTTTTTTTTAATTTTATTAATGGAAATATTGAAATGTACGTGCGTGCGTATGTGTGAAAGAGAATCAAATCTTTATTTCATTCACAAAAATAAAATATATTGTTTATATAGAATATTTATTAGTGTACGAAAAAAAATTTTTTTTTCTGACATTGGACTTTATTATACGCATATGAATATAATAAAGTTCAAATCAAAAATAAACTAAAAATGACAAATAAAATAAACATTATTTTTCTAAATTAATTTCAAAATAATTATTAATTATAAAAAGGAAATTTCTTAGGATTCTTACTCTACTTTCAAACGTTAAAATTATCTTTAATTTTGTCTGTAATTAACTTTTTAATCTTTGGATATTTCTTGAATGCAATTTTAGCTTTTTAAAAGATAGCAGCATTGAAAATCATTATTCTCTGGCATAAGTCTCACACATAACAAACAAATAATATAATAATAATAATAATAATCGTCATAATAACAATCACGCAATGATGACCTTATTTAATGAGTACATTGCTTAAAATACTTATACTCATTTCAAAAAAATTATTTATTTGTTATTTTTCTACGTAATTGAATAATATTATATTAATATTAAGAATAATGTGTTATAATAAACTATAAAACAATGTACTGGTAAACTTTACGAATTATTATAAATTTGGCTTATACACACAAGTTTTTGTTGTGTTAAAAAAACATATTGTTACCGATTCTAATTCTTTAATCCCTTTCTACTTCCACATCTTTTAAGCCTATATTGCAGGCGTAAAGCGCGTTTTAAAGTAATAAATTTAAAAATGTCTTATTTAGTGCTAGGCCTTATTTAGCTCAGGTGCCTTGCATTTTATTCTAAGATAAACAAACGAGTTTCGCGTGTGTGTTCCTGATTTTAAATTTCTTGACTATACAAATTCTGTGCATCTAAATAATATCTTTTTTTTTTTAATTGTCGCTTATTTTTAAGATAATATACTTATTACATATCTTTTTGATATGCAGGATATTTCACAATCATCTCCAAATATTTCGTGTGCTATATAGAGCTATATAGAGCAGACTAAAGGAAGTCGAAAAGTCCTCTACAGTTTTTCAGTGATTTTTAGTAATTATTATTTATTGCAAAAATTGCAAAATGATAACCCAATTAATCTACTCTACCTGCTTACGAGCGTTGTCAACAAAATTATCAAACATCCTATATATATAATTTTGAGAAATATAGTCTATTTTATTATTTATGAATAAATTGTTAATTACTCAGCAAAAAATAACTGTCAATTAATTATCGAATTGATGTCTAATTAGTATCAATGTCATGCATCGATATCGGTTCGGTATCAATTCGGTGAGTCATTTCTTGATTGGATAATGTTTATTTTCTAAAAATAAGAAATTTTTAAAACATATTTTCTCTACGAATACTTTTTGCACTTTTATTATATACATTAATCGCACAATCGATACAGAGTTCTCAATTAAAAAAAGTTTTCCATTAGAGTTTTACTTTAATCATTTTAATCAGAGTAGAGATTAAGATCTTTTTCATATAATTGTGTTTTTATTACGCTCTGTAAATATATTTGATATGCCTTCTTCTATAAAATTATCATTTTTCTTAATAATCAATCATCGTTATTATATTGCAGTATCATTAATATCCAGAAACGAACTGAGCCGAGTTAGATAGGCGACAGTACTACAGTTGGACGTTTGTTTTGCATGCGAACTTATTGTAACTGAATACTTCTGACAGACCAAATGGCGTAACGTTCTGCCCGGAACGACCTGCCTGGTTATTGTGAAGTTTCGCTTCCTCTATAGCTTGGTTTCTTTCGCGGCATTCATTAAAAGTAAAGACCGCAAGCAAAAGAAATGCGATGAACGACGTGGCCACTAATTGCATACAAGATCCATTTCAAGCTAAAAATATCAGCAATATATTGATGCCGATAGATATACGTAAACTGTTTAAACGATTAAGTTTTAATTTATTTGTGATATTAATTTCATACACATTAATTTCACATTTAGAGATTCTTATCTAATAAAATAAGAAAAATCTTTCTCTTCTATTGCCTTTATCTTAATAAATAATTTTCGCGTTAAAAATGTTTCTTTTTGATATTATCTTATTTTTATCACATAACTTTAGAAAAGTTAGACTGTAGAAAAATAAAATTGATTTATCTTTTTTTGAAATAATTAACTGCATAAATTAGCGCAGGAATCCATCAGATGTTATCGTAAATAAAAAAATTATGCTAAGAATTGACAAGTGAATAAATGATGATGTATATTTTATGCGCCGATCGAAAATAATTACTAATTTATTGTACTTACTGAACAATTTTGCAATTACCAGCATCATCAAACTTAACCCGAGAATGCACGCTGGAGTGTTTTTTACACGCCAGCGTCAGAGAAACGAAGCTCATGTTACAGTAGTTTATCGATCGAGGATCTATACTTACCTTTCGATCGAAAACGCGACATAACCCATATACAGTGTGTACCACGCATGTATTTCATAGTAGTAACCTAATAAAACCCTCTGGGATGATGATTATTTACGTAAAAAAAGGGGTATGCACTCCTGAGTTAATACGTTTGTGTATCCATTTTTATTTTCTTCTATCGACATGAACAATCGCTATATATATAGATCAAATATCTAATACCTCCAATCATTCTCTTCCAATAAGTTAAATCTCAATAGTTCTACAAGTTTTTAAACGAAAGAAAATTTATTTTGAATTAACATTACGCTACATTTAACTATGTCTATATAAATGTTAATTTTTTGCAAAATAATTAATGTTATGGTAAACTATTATGTTTTTATTAAGCTATTTGATTTCAATACATGATGAATAATAAATGATGGACAATGTTTCATATATGCTAGAAAATTGAGAACTACTGACGAAGAAGCGACATAACGATGGCCGTCAGCACCAAACAAAGTTCGCTTTTGATGGTTAACACAAAGGCTTCATTCAATGCAGTATGTTTGACTGGGTTCATCATTGACGGCTTTTGCTAGTGATTAGGCAAATGGTCCAACCGTGGGCGTCCAACGATTACTCTTTATTGATCTTTCCATATTGATTTAGCCACCTTTTGTACAGTTAAATTAGATAGTGTTAAAATACAGTTGATGTAATATAGTACAATACAGTGAAAATAAATCGCCTAAATTATTTGCGTTAAATTATTTTTACTGTCAAAATTACAAAATAATTATTACGCTTTTTGTTTAATATCTGTCTAAATAATATAAAATACGTATATTATATATGTATATCAATTCTAATTTTAATTATATATAAAATAAAAACATTTATACATTTATTCTACATTTATTTAACTTTGGTCGATTAAATTTTTCTACAACTTATAATTTATTGTATATAAATCTTTCTTATATGTACAGAATTTTCTAAAATGCTTTCTTTAAATTCTATAATTTAAAAAAAT
>Ga0157364_1007243_pt1 | contig 11483 bp, 16 predicted proteins | sample AttsexASBM2_FD_111476 | JGI IMG/M metagenome (GOLD analysis project Ga0157364, IMG submission 111476) | Fungus gardens microbial communities from leaf cutter ant in Ribeirão Preto, State of São Paulo, Brazil - Atta sexdens ASBM2 | ecosystem: Host-associated > Fungi > Mycelium > Unclassified ...
CAAAGCAAGCAAACTATATGGAGAGAGATAAAGAAAAAGAGAAGAAGTAAAAAGATTAAGAGACACAAAAGAAAGAGAAAAGGAAAAAACATGAAAAAGAAAACCTAATACAAGATTAGCTCTAAGTTAGCTAGATAGAAGCATTATTGAAAGCAAATACACCCAGATTAAATTCAAGAAACAGGACAAAATGACTTATCAAGTCTCTTTTAGGATTCCAATAATTGTTAAATCTTTGATACTCATGAAGGATGTGATGCCTTGATTTGATAGGATCTAATTTATACAGACAACTGAAATCTTCTCTAGGGAAGAATCTGAGTCTATATTTGCTAATTGGAGCATGATTAGTTATCACCTTAGTTGCTCTTGCATACATATAATTGAAATGGCCAAAGAATTTGAGCTATGAACTGCCTTTGATATATAACGGTTTAATAGGCTTATTATCACTGTCTACAAGGTTGAGGAAATACTTTCCTTTGGTATTTGATGCTTGGTAATTTATCTTCCATCTATTAACACTATTGTTGCATTCTAATTTCTTGCTAAAGTCCCATGAATGTTTGCAAGGAAGAAGCTGAATAGGGTTAAAGAACTTTGTGTCCTTATTGACAGCATTATGGAAATGTCTGTTACAATCAATGTCTCCAGGATGTAGCAAGAAGAAGGGCAAAGGGTATGACAACATGATTGGCTGTACTGTAGTAGTCTCAGTCAGTATCTCATGTAGTAAGTGCTACAACCTTGCTTTATCCTCATACTTTCCTCATGTTATTCTTACTTATACGCTCTATGGACTGTACATTGGTTCCTTATTTCATACTAGTATATATAGCATAGATATTACCTTGTATCCTTATGCTTTACCACTTATACATTTCTCTTAACTCCTCTCAAGTCTTTGCCTAAGTGCAACCTGAGCTCTAGCTTAAGATCATAATATTTGGTAAAGTGTTGACAAGCTCACCTTGTAAAAGAGGTGTATACAAACAATACTAGACACAGTTACTTATCAAGAATGAAACATGTGTAGTTTAAACTATGAAGAAAAACCAAGATGAGTTCTAGAAGAATGAACAATATTGAGGTGTTGTCAGAATAACTAGGATCCTTGCAGATCATGGAAGAAGCCTCAAGCAAGTACAAACAAACAACCACAGAAGAAATATTAACAGCACTAGTACTAGCAGTAGCAATGAATGAGAACGTACAAACAGGAATGCCAAAGAATATAGTACCGGATCCAGGATGGTTTGATGGTGACTGAACAAAATTTGAAAACTGGTGGAGAGGGATAAGATTGTTCTTCAAAAGCAACAGGGTCATGAAGACTGACAACAAAATCACAGTGATCCTAGCTTGCCTCAGAAAAGGTGTAGCAGGCATTTATACACAGAGAAAGCTCAATGAGCTAGATGAAGAAACTGGAACCCAAGATTGGGAAGACTTTGTTTGAGAAACCAAGACCACATTCAGTAACAAGACAAAGGCAGCAGATGCCAAATGGAAATAGAGACCTTCAAATAAGGAAAAAAGAACATAGCAGACTTCATGATCGAGTTTGATATATTAGCCATGAAGACTGACATCAATGAGCTACATACCATCTTTCTATTAAAGAAGAACATATGACAAGATATTATCAAGACAATATTGGGGTATCCACCAATAGCAATGCCAGAGTCACTCAAGGAGTGGAAGGTGGTGATAACATCAGTTGGACAAGGATATGAATCTACAGAAAGATGCTATGATTACAAAACTAGTACTGGAACAACATACAGAGGGCGAGGTCAGCCCATAGACATTGGAAAGTCCAATGACAACTTCAAAGACAGGAAGCCTAAGTGCTTCAACTGCAACAAATATGAGCATATGGTAAAAGAATGCAGATCAAAGAAGAAAGAATGCAAAACTAGAAAGTGTTTCAAATGCAAAAAGGAAGAGCATATTGCAAAGGACTATAAGGAAACACAGTCAATGAAGAAATGAAAGATTTAGGAGGAATCAGACGATGAAGAAGACAAGAAAGAAGAGTAGGGTTTTGGTGAAGATCTTGAGTAGGCACAGTATAAGAGATCTCCTATGTAAAGTTCTAGAATAAATATATTATTCCAAATCACAAAAACAGCAAGGGAAAACAAGAATTAAACATGCAAGTAGATGTGAAAACAAAGAACGGAAAGAAGCTAAAGGTCAAGGCTCTGGTAGATTCTGGATATACATATACAGAGATTGATGAACAATTGGTCAAGGACAAAAGAATCCAAACAAAGCCAATAAACTTCTCATTTGAATTTTTTAATACAAACAGAACAAAGAATGGAGAGATGACTAGGGTGGCGCTTTTGGAAATCAAAATCAACAACCATAAGAAACAGTTGGAAGTAGCTATAATAAACTTAGATAAGACAGACATATTTTTGGGTTATGACTGGCTAGTCAAACACAATCCAGAAGTCAATTGGAAAAATAGCACTATCAAGTTTATAAGATGTCCAGGACAGTGTACAATGAAACACGAGGATATTAGGTTCAAAACTAGGAGGATAAAGGCTATGGATACTATAGAACAGGACAACAGCAAAATTGGCAAAGAACCAGACAAGACAAATCCAAAGAACTTACCAGACTATATTCAATCCTTCATGCATTTGTTCAATAAGAAGAAATTTGAAAAATTACCAGAGAGATGTGAATGGGATCACAAAATAAATCTTATGGAAGAAGCTCCAAAGGAACTGAATGCCAAAGCATATGCAATGATATTAAAGGGAAAAGAAGCTTTGAATCAATAGCTAGACAAGCAACTCAAAACAGGCTTAATAGTGGAATCAAAGTTAAGATATGTGGCACCATGTTTTTATATTCTGAAAAAAGATGGTTCATTATAGCTGGTTCAAGACTATAGGAAACTCAATCAGATCATGATAAAAGACAAGATGCCATTGTCTCTAATTGGAGAGGTGATCAACAAACTCAAGAAGGTGAAATACTTCAATAGATTAGATCTGATCTGAGGGTATAACAATATCCAAATCAAGGAAGGAGATGAATGGAAAGCTGTGTTTCTAACCAACAAGGGATTATTTGAGCCACAAGTCATGTATTTTGGGTTATGCAATTTGCCAGGAACATTCCAGAGGATAATGAACAGCATTTTCTGAGAGCTACTTCATAAAGGAGTATTGGCAAACTATATGGACAATTTTGTAATACTGGCCAAGACCATAAAAAAACTGGAAGAAAGAATGGTCAGATTCTTAAAAATAGCAGAGAAACACAATTTGTGTTTCAAGAGATCAAAATCCGACTTTAACATGGAAGAAATCCCTATCTTAGAAGTTGTAGTAGAGAAGGGATAGGTCAAGATGGAACAAGAGAAGATAAAAGAAGTAAAAGAGTAGAAAACACTGACTAAAGTCAAGGATGTGGAAAGCTTCCTTGGATTCACAAATTTCTACTGATGATTCATCCAAAACTTCAGCCATACTACAAAACCACTTAACAAACTAAAGGGCAAGAAGGATTGGAAATGAGAAGAAGAACATCAGAAAGCATTTGAAGAACTCAAGGAAAAGATAACAAGTCAACCAGTACTATTGCTACCTAAAAGAGAAGAAAAATTCAGAGTAGAAACAGACATATCAGGACATGCTATAGGAGGAGTACTATCCCAGGAACAAGATGAGAAGTGGAAACCAATAGCATTTTTATCAAAGACAATGCAATCAGCAGAGAGAAACTATGAAATCTACAACAAGAAGCTACTAGCAGTAGTGGAGGCTCTAACCAAGTGGAGACAATACCTATTGGACATATTGGAAACATTTGAAATCTGGACGGATCATGAAAATCTGAAATATTTCCAGAAATCTCATAAACTAAACAGAAGACAAGTGAGATAATATTTAAAGCTGTAAGACTATGATTTCACATTACAGCACATTCCAGGGAAGACGAATACTAAAGCAGATATTCTTTCCAGAAAAGATCAAGTCAATATGAAAGAAGACAACAAGGACATTCAACTCCTAAAGGAAGAGCTATGGTCAAGAAGAATGACAGCTGAAATCACTATGATAAGAAGGAAGACGACAGTAGAAGAATGCAATGTAATCAAAGAAATTTGAAAAAATAGCACCAGGGAAAAGGAAGTGGTCCAAGTGTTGGAAAAACAAGATGGGTTAACATGGGAAGAAGATGGAGTGGTTTACATGGAAGGAAAAATTTATATTCCAAATAACAAGAGAATTAGGAAGGAAATTCTAAAAGAGAATTACAACTCAGTGGATGTGGGTCATCTGGGACAATACAAGATGCTGGAATTACTCAAGAGGATGTACTGGTGGCCAGGATTAAAGAAAGATGTCAAGAAATATGTATAGGGATGCTTTAAATACTAACAAAATAAAGTTCAACATCAAAGAAAGATAGGAGAATTACATCCACTAGAAATTCTATAAGACACATGGCAAGAAATCAGTATAGACATCATTGGACCCTTACCCAAATTGAATGGAATAGATGCTATAGTAGTCATTGTGGACCAATTCACAAAGATGATTCAACTAAAGGCTACAATGATGAACATATCTTCGGAAGGAATCATAAAAATCTATAGAGACAACATATGGAAGTTACATGGAGTACCTAAAAAAATTCTTAGTGACAGAGGGCCACAATTCGCATTGAATTTCATAGAAGAATTCACAAAAGTGCTAGGAATAAAGAGACAACTATTGACAGTATATTATCCTCAAACAGATGGTCAAACAGAAAGAATAAACCAAGAGATAGGAATATTCTTACAACATTACGTGAATTACCAACAAGACAACTGGATGGATTGGCTAGCGGCAGCAGAGTTTCAGTATAATAACAAGAAATATGCGGCAACAGGCAGATCACCATTTGAACTGAACTTTGAAAGACATCCTTGGAAAGGGGACCTCATGATTCAAATGGGGATTTCATGAGTAGAAGATTCCTTAATTGGAATGCAGAAGAGTTGGGAGCATGCAACAAAAACAATGGAAGGAGCACAGAAGAACATGAAGAAGCAATTTGATAAGGAAAGAAGAAATTCTCAAGGATTGAAGGTTGGTGACAATGTATGGTCAGAAAACAAAAATATCCAGTTGAATCAACCCTCAAAGAAGTTGGACAATAAAAGATATAGACCTTTTAAGATCTCAAAAGACATTGGTTTGGGAGCATTTCAACTGGAACTTCCAGAAGGATGGACAATTCATAATGTTTTCAATGAGGATCTTTTGACACAATGTGTAGAGCTCAAGTTCAAAGGACAACACAAGGATCCAACATCTCTGCCAACAATTATTAATGAAGAAGAGGAATATGAAGTAGAAGAAGTTAGGAAGCATAGGAAATGTGGAAGAGGGACATAATACCTAGTACATTGGAAGGGCTACAGAGATGAACATAACCAATGGATAGCAGAAACGGGATTGTCTCATGCAAGGAAGACAATTGAAGACTATTAGATAAGAGTTTTGAGTCGAAACTTATAAAGAGGGAGGTAAAAATCCTATTTTGACAGCTCAAAGAAATCACTCAAACTCTTAAAGCACTCATACAAGAAAATGTCTTCTCAAATCTACAACAACAACAACTACACTACAGCACCCACCTTCCCAAATCCATATATCTCCAGAAAACTAAACAATATGGACTAGGCTCAAGTCATGAAGAGAGAAAGAGAAGATTGGTTGAGACTATACCACAAGACACTGAAGGGAATAGAGACGATGATTGATGTGCAGAGAATGGCAGAAGAAGCTAATACAACAATAATGGAAATAGAAGGGTCAATTCTAATGGCAAGTACCAACAACAGAACAACAAATGCTACAAACATTGCACAAATATTAGAAGACCTTTGATATCTAATTCAAAGTAATATAGACAAACAAGCATTTCAGGTCCAGAGGATACTTGCCAATGAATTAGATCACTACAAGAAAAGAGGCAACAAATATGTGGATGATAATATTCAAGAGATCCAAGAGCTATATATTGAAGAAGGAAAAAAGGAAGAAAAGATGGAAGACAAGAAAGTAATACTAGTTAGGCCATACGGGGTTTCTATGACAACATCTTCATCTTTAAAAACAAGTTTCATAATGGATGAAGTCGAAAATCTCATCAAGTACATGAAGTTTGTACAGAGTCCAACACAAACAAGACTATTCAAGCCACCACCACATTATCAATCCCTCGAATCCAGAAGTGAACAAGACCCTGCATTCTGGAAAGAAGTTATAATGGTATTCATGGAACAAAAGCACAATACAGAAACAGCAAGGAATGGATATCAAATTCCTATGTTTCACAGAAGTCCACCATATGAACTATACTTCATAGCAATCGATAACAGGGAACAAGCCATCATTGGTCTTAGCAAAAAGATAGTGGCTATATATGTAGTAGGAGAGTTGGAGGTCTTGATCTGATTTATGAGGACATAAATGCTAAAATGGGGGTATTGTTATGATTGATGCCTCCAGGATACAGCAAGAAGAAGGGCAAAGTGTCAAAATGACAGAAAGTGGACTTAGTTTTTTTATTATTTTCTTTCTCATTTTTATTTCTCTTTTGATTTATTTTTATCTTTTCTATTTTTAGAACTCTGGGGTTGGGGTGAGAAGTGATCAATTACATCAGTCACATTTGATGGTATAGTCACAACATTGATCATAGGACTTAAGAGAAAGTCATAGAAGGTTCTAGAACAAGTGATATTATACAACATGGATACCATATGTTGACCTCATATACTGCACATGGTTGTTTAGGGTAGGGTGCACAGTAGTTAGCACAGACCATCAGTAGTAGTATATAAGGTAGACCAGTTTGTAAAGAGATCTCTATTGAGTTCTCTTGTGTTTATTCTAATATAAGAGTTTGTGCTTTTATCCCACTCTAAGGATTTAAGTTCATAACACAAAGGGTATGACAACATGATTGGCTGCACCATAGTAGTCTCAGTCAGTACCTCATGTAGTAGGTGCTACAACCTTGTTTTATTCTTATACTTCTCTTATGTTATCCTTACTCATATGCCTCATGGACTGTACATTGGTTCCTTATTTCATACTAGTATATATAGCATAGATATTACCTTGTATCCTTATGCTTTACCACTTATACATTTCTCTTAACTTTTCTCAAGTCTTTGCCTAAGTGCAACCTAAGCTCTAGCTTAAGGTCGTAATAATGCCACTTGCTATGATTTGGGTATTCTCAAAATTTGATTGTATTTTCCTGACTATGAGAAAAGAAAACTCGAATTTCATTGAGGACAAACATGGAGTGAGATTAGAAGAGATACAACAAAGAATCAAAGATTTTTTCCTAGCATGGAAGAAGTCTATGATGACAATTATTCTTGATATATTTTCTGAATTTGTGGCCTAATTAATTCTGCATCTGATAGTGAAAAGCTCAGTTTCAGTGCTCATGACATTTAAAGTATAATAGAGAGTTTTGATAATTGGTTTGTTGTGGATGTGGATATGAGAGATAGATGTAGTAATATTATTTTTGACACTAGTATTAGTGATTATAAGAGCTTGAGTTAATACTCCTGACAATTCAATAGCCAAATTATCCAGCTTTTGAATTCAATCTTTAAGACTATTGCACTTGTTAACTGGATAAAAGGAGAAATGATCAGAAAAAATGTCAATAACTCTATTACCAGACAACAATTCAGGATGAAAAAGATTGAAAGAAGAAAAAACCTCATTATATTAATTGTCTATATCAGCTAATGAACCCTTGATTAAATTGTGCTGGTGTCTTGTAAGACTACCAAGAGAGAGTGGATATTAATAGTATGATGAGTCTTCTCTAGGTTTTATGAGTGAATGAAGGATGTGATTAGATAGTAGAGAATAAACTCTGAGTTGTGATATTCTACTCAATTTTTTGAGATGGAGATTGATAGTAATGAGATTCATGATAGCTTTGATATCAAATGACAGGAAAGTCTTGAATGCTTTTAAGATCCAAATTGCTGCTCTTCTTTGCATTTTTCCTAGTAATTTCAAAGGATAAGCAAGAGGGACATTATTATAATACTATAATTGGAATCCATATAAAGAAATCAGGAGGATGTAACTTCTATATAGTAATTGTTTTTGATGTGAATTTAAACCTCAGACTGAGTTTCCAAGTATTTTTATATATTTGACTATAGAAATAGACTTGTTTGAATAAAAGTTGATGTGTTGGTAGAATGATAATTTTCTGTTAAATATAAAACCTAGGTATTTCCAGGTTTCTTTGGAATGTAGAGTGGGACCACCAAGAGATAAAAGGTCAAGAGAAGAAGGGTTAAACAAACCAATCAACCTTGAAAAATGAAAGATTTCAGTTTTTGAATGTTTAACTAAAAGTCCAAAATCCAAAAGAAGGATCAAAACAACATTGTAACTACAAAATAAACAGGAATTAGAAAGCTGAAAGGATTTGCTTTGAGCAACTAAAACACCATCATTAACAAACAATAAGAATGAAATTGGAATTTTGAGATTTTTTAATCATTTTTCTAAAATGTAAAGGAAAAGCAAAAGATAAAGGGCAGAAAGAATAGGAGAGAGAGCCAATCCTTGATCTACTCCAACATTGATATTAAAAGATGGCAAACTGAAATTATTCCAAACATAATGAGTCTTTCTTTTAACAAGATAATTGGAGAAAAATCTGATAACATAAATATCAAACCCTGCTTTCCCAAGTATGAGAGATAAAAGGTAATGATTAAGAGAGGGGAAAAATTAGGAGATATCAAAAGTGAGAGTGCTTGTAAAGAAGTTTTTAACCCATCCCATGCAAATGAAATGGGTAAGAGTGACTCCAGCATCCAAAGTGGATTTAAACTTGAGTCCACCAAGCTGGCTCTGATAAATGAAGTTGTTAAACACTATATGGAATTGGAGTTTATCACTGATGACTTTTTCAATAAGTTTACCCATAGTGTTAAGAAGGACAATGGGTCCAAACACTTTAGGAAAATCATATAACATTTTGTTAGGCTTCAGTATTACTATGATAGTTGAAATTTTAAAATACGAAGGCCAAAAGCCTAAGTTGAAGTACAAATTTGTAATGTTGACAAAGTTTTTCAAATATGTCTTATCTTTAAAAATATACTTGAGGTGACTCTATGAAAGTTTGTTAGGGCCAGATACAGGAGAATTATTGCACTTAGCAATAGCAATGATGAATTCTTCTTTAGGAAACTGATTCCAAGGGAAGGAGGGAAAAGATGTTAGTTCTTTAAGAATGCTTTCATTAATACTACAATATTGAGCTATATTAGAAGAAATATACAGTGTGTGCCACAGATTGTTAATTTATAAACACAGTTGGTTGTTGTACTTAATGGTTTTGTTAGCTAGTAACTTTCATTTGTTGACCTAGTTCATTAACTTTCAAGAACCTTGCTTTTTATTCACAATTTCCTGGATTTTGAGATTAAAGAAGGTTCTTTTTGTAATCTTGACTGTTCTTTGAAAAGTTTTCCAGTCCTCTAGACTTCTTGTCATCCTATAAATCTCAAGGTCATGGTTGCATTTGTCATCCTACCAACTCTTGGAATGTTTTGTTATTTTGATAATTTTTGACTGTTTTTCCCAGGCATATTCAACTTCTTGAGCTAGATTATTAATGATTTTGTCTAAACTTGTTGGATCTGATATATTAGATGTGTTGAGATTTCTAAAGATCATGGAAACATCTTTGATAAAAGACACTTCTTCCTCACTATCTTTGCCAATTGAGCATTTGGACAAGTTGTCATGTTCTTTGATAATAGGGATGGTGATTGTAAGGGGGCATGATCAGATGAGAGACACCATTCCAGGTGAATTGAGTAACAATCTAACTTGTTTAACCCACTATGCAGAAACATAAGATCAATGACTGAATTTGAGTTATTTTTATTGTCTGAATACCTAGTTAGAATGTGGTTAGTGATAAAAGACAAATATAGATTGAAAGAGTCTGTAATAAGAAGTAAATTATTGTTAATTGAGGAATGATAAGAATAAGAAGAACCCCAAAGATTATCACAAATGTTAAAGTCACCAGTCATGATAAGGAGATTACAAATGTTAACCTCAGTATCCTTGAGATACTTTAAGGCTGAGTACAATGAATTAGAATAGATGTTCATTAGCCAAAAAACATCATTGTTGTTAAAGAAAGAAACTAGAAGAATGTCTTTAAAATTAATAATGTCTTTATAAAGAGAAAAGTGAAGAGAAGAAAGTTTTATGTTGATATATATTGTAACTCTCTCATTGATTTGGATTTTCTAGTAAAAGTCAGCTAGTTAGGATGATTGACAACACCTACTAATGAATCTTCTTCACAATTTGTTGAACTTAGGATGAAGCAGATGGTAGACCAAAATGGCTTTTAAATGAAAATGATATTGAAATTAGACTTGATTTTAGGAATGGTATTAACCATGAGACTGTTTTTCTAAACATTCTGTGAAAATATTTTAATGTTTCTTAAAATCATGCTTTGTTACTGTTTACAGTTAAATGAATTGAAGTCTTTTGATTTTCTTAAATTTTCACATATTCTTTAGAGTGCCACTCTTTGTTGAATCTGTGTTTCCAAAACAGACAATCAGTAGAGTCCGCTTGGTGATTGCCTTTGCAGTTTAAGTACTTGAAGGAATGTGGGCATAGTTCACCTTTCTTGGTTTCTAACCTAGGTGGATTAGTTTTCTCGTTAGCCTTGCAGCACCATGCAAACTTGCAGTGGTAAATAGCTTAGATTCTGTACATACCTGCTGAATAATCCCATTTCTAACAGTTTTTGCACAAAGACACTCCAGAGTTTATGTTTGCTTCTCAAACAGTTGTGATGAAACTGCTGACGTTAAATCTTCTGTTAATGATCATCTTGGCCTTAGATCCATTTTGAATATTCCAAATGTTGATTCAGACAATAGACATGTCTAACTTGGAAGAGACCTTAATAACTTTCAGCTTTGATGCTAGAACAATGTTATTGAAAATATGATTAGCTTTCAATATTTTTTCAACATCATCAGAAGATAAGTGGGCATTAGTGACTTCAGACAGATATGGAATGCTAACAATTTTAAGATGTGATTTAGACTGAGGCAGTCTAGATGATTCAATTTGGTCTACAACCACATATAGAGAGTTCTTGATGTATTTTTCAATCTCTTAAAGATCCAAAGGACACATAACATTGTTGGTAAAGATAATTATACCTTTGGCATCAGTGTAAATAAAATTGGCCATGACATTTGACTTGGTTTATTTAAGAGCTCTATTGATGTTAATTGTTATGAACTTATTCCTTAGGGTTGGAAATAAGAACAACTCTTGTATTAGAGAAACACAAGAGAACTTGATAGAGTTTATAGTACAAAGTAGTCTACCTTATATACTACTACTCATGGTCTG
>Ga0157364_1007244_pt1 | contig 11483 bp, 4 predicted proteins | sample AttsexASBM2_FD_111476 | JGI IMG/M metagenome (GOLD analysis project Ga0157364, IMG submission 111476) | Fungus gardens microbial communities from leaf cutter ant in Ribeirão Preto, State of São Paulo, Brazil - Atta sexdens ASBM2 | ecosystem: Host-associated > Fungi > Mycelium > Unclassified ...
AAATACCTTGAGTAGCTCAGATTTCCATGCCTTATGATTTTCCAATCATCAAATCTAACTTCTGTAATTAAACAATTCAACATATCTCGTATTTTTCTATTAGTACGACCTTACTTTATCACAAATTTATTGCCAAATATTTATTTATTAAATAATAAACAAGATTTAAAGGCTCATCTCAATGAAACTTGAAGACATCCAAATTTTAAAATCTTTTTTTATACTAATTACAGGCATGATCTAATAATGAATTTTTTTATTAAATATTTTCAATCCAAGAGCAATAAATTCATGGTGGAACCAATAGATAGCGTTTATTAGTTTAGCAGAAATGCCGCTATCTCATATTAGGTGCCTATTTTCATTTGCCATAATAAGGCAAATAAGAGGCTTTCCTCTATTGTTGAAATTTAAGTCTTGAGTTGCAATGACTTTTCTTGTTAAAAACCAATGTTAAAATTGAGGAAAAAATTTTAATCGAAAGAGAAAAGTTAATAATTCTGAAATAATTCATAATAATTTTCCACTGTATTTAAAATTACAATAAATAATAGGATTTATTGTAATTTTACAGTGGAAATACAGTGGAAAATTATTATGAATTATTTCAGAATTATTAACTTTTTTCTTAGATAAGACTAAGCATTGAAATTCCATTGACCAAAATTCATTTTTCCTTAAAGATTATTTTTTATACATATATCATCGTCTAGTGTGACGTTTAGAATCTACATATTTATCTACCACTTGTCTGGCATACTTACATTTATCTACATTTATCATACGACACCTACGTGACAAATATCAGCGTATCGGAAGGCCGTTTTCTCTCTGAGACGTGCTACATGCGAAAAAAAAAGTGTTTCAGTGTGCGAAGAGTAGCTCAAGAGCAGCTTAAGCGTGACAGTATCTGCGAATCATCTTACGCGTCATATTTACAAGTCAATCGTTCTCGGAATGTTCAGCGAAACCGAAGCTACCGACAGACCATTTTCGTTTTTCGTCAAATTGTCACGTCATTCCCAGCTATCATCGCATTATTTGTGACCTTCAGATACGTGACGAATTGCAGATCCGGGTACGGCTGTGCGCTGAGGCACGTCGCGCGAAAGAAATGCTCTAATTGGATTTACCGCGGGCGACCCGTTAAGCATTTAGCGGTGCACGTCACAATTGCGTTCTGTGCCCCGGCCCTCTCGTAATATAGCGGTGACTCACGCGGCGTTCTCGTTTCATTGGAGAGAACGGTGATCTCGGCTCATGCGCTCTGGCGCAACTCGAGAGCCCGCTGGAATCACAATCTTATCGATATTAAAAGAAGGCGCAAGAGATTGTTAAATTGCTCCCGAAAACTCCGTGGCGAAAGGCAATTTGACATAAATATTTTTCACTGATCGTGAGTGTAGATACACTGAAAGAAATATTATTTATCTTTAAGTATTTTGATCTTAAGTATCACTTAATCAATAATAAAAGAAATTAATGTTAATAAATTATAATTTTTATTTAAGTTGTCAATTAAGACTTTAATGATACATGACAAATTTTAAAACACGAGCATGTTATATTGAGTTATTTCATCTGTCAACGTAAAAATCAAAAGAATAATACTGTCTTATAATTAATATCTTATAAAAAAACTCTTATAACGACCGTAATTCCGGTTGAGTAAAAGTACATGTTCCACGGCTGTCTAGCAACTGCTTTTTATTGGCAATGCCGTTATGCCGTTGATACAATGAAAAACTTGGCGGCTGTTTGAGGTAGCCCGACGTAATGGATGTATCTATTAAGGAACATATCGCGTTCTCAGAAATGATCAAAGTCATATAATGATCAAACTCTTTCGAGAAAATTTATCTTCGTCAATAATTTATCTCTAATAATTTATCGTCTGAATAAAGGATCGTTTACTAAAATTTTATGTCTCTTGGTTAAATTAATGAACTATACATAAATTGATACAATCGCCAATCTTTTATTATTTTTTAATAAAAAACCTTACGAAAAAATTAGCGAGCTCGATCTTCCTATCTCAAATGATTTATAAATATGTATTACATCGATCAATTTTATATAGAAACAGCGCTTCGAAATTTTTACGCATTCTTTCGCAGATTGATTTTTTTTATTTAGCGCAGAGTCACTTATTGCGCGACTTAATCACACGGCGACATCGTAAAGCAATGATGAGAATCTTTGTTCGAGGCTCGGAGTTATCCGGAGCCGGCATTACAGCGCTCTGCAAATCAAAGCCCGCAATGATTGAATCACGACGCAAATACTTTTGTTTAAAAAAATTATGTAAAAAGAGATACAAATATTTTAAGAGAAGCTATATTTATTTGCAAGAGATAATTTCAAGAAGCGGAGCGATCGTGTTACAATTCGTACAAACTGAAATCCTTGAATGCAATATCTAACACGTAAACTGTATCTATATGAAATGTATATTAAAGCTCACCACACACAAAGCTGCATTAGTATAAGACTGTATGGATCAAAAAGTATATAAATCAATATAAATATAAATTATAACTCGTATAAATTAATACGACATCTACCCCTTAAAATTTTTAAAGTAAATCTCACTTTGAAGAGAAAAATCTCACTCTTAAAGACTAAAAATTGAGCGGTGTCTCTTTTTCTCGCTCAATTTTCTCTCTTTAGAGTGAGATTCTATTACAAAGAATTTAAAGAGTATGTTGGATGTTCAATGGTCCAGTGACCTTATGCTATATTTATGCATTTATGTTATTTTGTATGTGATGGTCTTTACAAAACGTATCTGACAGGAAAAACTAAATGTACATTTTTATATTCTTCTTCTTTTATACTTCCATATGGAGAGCAAACGATTATGATTGCGCTGTATTACCTATGACCTTTTAAAAGCTGTCATAACGGTTGCAGTATTCTCAAATACTCGAAAAGATACTTGGAAACTGGATTTATAATACCCCGTAATATTGAAATCCAATAATGACCTCGATCATGCATAATGTTCGTTTAAGCTGGAATCGCATACACACGTAATACTCAATACAGATTGATCGCGTTCGCGGATTATGTGCACTCGCGCACGGTGTTTTAAAAAGTCATTAACCAATAAGAGAAGCGGTGATGTAAATTGCAATCAAATAATTGGTATTAAAATGGTTAGCATTAAAATATACAAACTAAAACATTATGAAGTATTTGGAAAGTTTTCTGTACCTTCGTCCGAGTTTCTGCATCTATTTCTAAAAACGAGTAAATTTCTGAATATATATGTCATTGCGATATAATTTTAATTTGCAATTCACTTGCATCACGGAATTTCTTACTCTCTTCTTGTGTTTTCTTCTTGAAAGCTAAAATCTATAATACATATAATCCTCTAGTTCTCTAAGGGAATAAGCAGGTATACAGGAAGTCTCTGATTATTGTAATCTCACAACTCATGACAGCTGCAAACCGAGAAAGGACGAATTCTCCAGTGGGCAGCCATCACTGATGCGAAGACAAACATTGACATTGAGCCGAGACATAATGATGTCACTCGCACGGAAGTGACATCATTTCGTCTGCTCCTTGATCCGACTCACGAATAATTTACAGCTCGTCCAGACTGACCTTTATTTAAATCGTATTTTTGTATGCATTGTGACTTTGATATATATAGTCTAGATTTCAAATAAAAACATTCATAATAGGATTGATAAAAGTATGCTAAATTGATTAATCTTGATATATGACGTGTTTTTTTGCTTATTTATTTTATTTAAAAGAGTTCTAGTTTTTATGAACAATATTATTCAAAATTGTTAACGTCGAATCGTCAATATTATTAAAAATCTGAAAGATTGAAAACCTTGTGATAAACCTGTATATAAACTCTGTGGAAATACACAAGAAACCATTTTACAAACGATTGGAATGCAAGTTTACAGTATTAGGTAACGATAAACAAGTTATAAAATCGCATGATGTCACTTATCGTAGTTTAAGTATCCATCCTTGAACTAAGCAACCGAGATTAGACCTTTCAAAGATAAAATTTATATTTCTCTGCATTATAATTGTGATTTTTTATTGCGACTTTTCGAGCTGACTCTCGAATGGATCTTATAAGGTAAATCGCTAAATGCACTCGCGCATCATTTTTTCCTTTCCCGATTGTTCCGTTCGCATTTTAATCACTGTCTTTCTGCGAAATTCGCCCGCAATATAGTTGCAATGCAACGCTTGCGCATTGTTAATATAATCAGATTCTTAAGTTATCTAACTCAGATCATTAAAAATGGAATCATCAACAAGGAAAAATTTATTAATACTACCACGACGACTGTGATTGCTGACGTACTTCAATTAAATTTGATATATTCACGATTGCGCTTATATCGGTGTATCTGCCGTTTTACTTGTCATACGTCATGTTTCTTTCACTGTTAACTGACCGTTTAATTTTCTTTCAGTTTCCGCAACGTCTGTGTACTTGAAATCGCTTTACGAAAACACGATTCCATTTCCAGGATGAACACAGGAAGGAAATTGCAATAGCAGAAAAAAAAGAGAGAAAAAAAGAAAACTCAATTTCATGGATGTTTTATCTCGATTTCGTGTGAAAAGATTCGCTTTAGCGATGCTTTGATGTTAGTTAAATCCTTGGTTCGACGTGAGAGCAATTGCTATCCTGATGAAGGACTTCACATTCTACACGAGTTATGTGTCTACAATACACAGAGTAAAAAGTAAGAGTAAGAAATTGACCTTCACAGTCGATTATTCTTCTCACATTTGACTGTAATTGTTTTCTTATACTTCTTACTTTATGTATTGTAGACGACGCGTTATAGTTAGTCAAGAAGTTAGGCCAACATGACATGCATCATAAGGCACTATGGTTATGATTGGTTCTACTCCTTGCGAATGGTTACTTAAGAGAATTGTTATTTGTTTTTGTATCATTTTTACCGATGTTAAATCTAAAATGCAAAATATTATACAGTTTTTTTGTTTCAACGTGTTACATAGTATTAATTAATATTATTTACACATATTAATATTTTCTTCAGTATAATACCATTATTATAATTTTTGGTTACCAAGAAAAATACATAATAAAATACAGAAATAGAACAATCCTCAAACGATTACAAAAAAGTGAAAGTTGTATCCTCCTTAGGCATTTCTGAATATGCCCCTTTTGACTTTTAAAATGCTAGATTTTCGTGTTTCTATAAGAAACGCACGGATGAAGATCGCGAGGATCTAAGGTTCTCCGACACTGGCATTCCCGAACGATTGTGTCACGCGTACCGATAGACTCCCGCTCTGCATTTCGGTTCATCCTGTATATAGATACTGTCAGAATGTAGTTGCATGCTCGTTACGTGTCAGAATGCGTCCAAAACGATCATGTTAAATCTGCTGCACGTGATATACGCGATCCGATGAAGGCCAAACAGTCGCAGAACGCAAAAGAGATCGTGTCGCGTTAGTGCGATATCGTTATCAGACTGGCGTTTTGCTGCGAAATACGTACACTGTTGGAACAAAAATGTGCCAAATTTTGCATGTCTCAAATCCATTCAAATTTTTGGGTTAATTTAACACAAGATGAATATGAATTAAAAGATTACACAAATATTATGTAAGAGAATAGATATTAAAAAAGATAATATCGACACAGGTTTGTAAACAAACCGTGGAAGTATTTTTTTCATTAAAATTAACATTTATGATATGTTAAATTAATCACATTTTATTTATTTATCTTACAATGTACGTTTAAAAATACTTTATTTTTATGTTTGTTGTTATTGTTATTTTTATGTTACTCATAAATTGTGTCATTTTGACTGCACTAATAAATGTTGAATATTAATTTAATATAAAATCTTTAAATAACATAATCACATTATGTGAATATTATTATATTAAATTAACATTCGAATATGAAAAAAAATTTAACAAACTGTTAACAAGAATATAAGTGGACTTTTTTCAATACAAATACACAATTTTATTACTGTGTATAAAGACACGAAAGTATAATACTTATTAATTATACTACTCTATTAATTATACACATATTTAAGTAAAATATGCACCGTACGAAATATTTTTTAGTATTTTTAAGCTTTCTTAGTAATTTTTATAAGTTTTTAAGATAGAAAATTAAATATTTTCTAGGATCCTAGAAGAGAAGGATAAACAAAAAAGGTATATAAGAATGAAAGTTTTTATACTATACTACTCTCTCTCTCTCTCTCTCTCTCTCTCTCTCTCTCTCTCTCTCTCTCTCTCTCTCTCTGAATAATCTGTTAAAAAAAATTTAATAATAAATATATTATCTTTGAACAACATTATTTCTTTAAATTATTCGAGATATATAATAAATGAAACTTTTTTTCGATATGTCTCATAGTTTTTCGACAAGTGTCATTGGAATCCGCAGGTGAACGCAAAGACGACATATTGGTTCGCGAACACATATAAACATTCGCGTGAGTTTAGCCAACCAATGTTCATGATTGGAATGCTGTGCCACTCGATCGCTATATTTAGACACACGAGTTTTAATTAAGTAGGTACGCGACAACCTATCGCATATATGAGGTGACGGCTCAACGGGAGGTCGAGAATCAATATTTCCAATAGTCGATAATAATACTGACGATTGTGCAAATCTGTATATAATTAAATAAAATTCAATTTCTGTAAAAGTCGAATTATATTAGATATGAATAAACCTTGGGTTTATCTATTTTATCATTATTGATTTAATTAGAAGAACCACTGATGAGTTGATATATCGAAATGAATATAAATGACTACGTGATCGTAACATATACGAGCACTTATACATTTTTAATGTATTCTTTGCATGAAATTGTAATAGAATAATAAAATATAATTGCGCTTTAGAGATAATTTATTTGTATTCCAAGGGAAACTAAATTAATGCGTTTTTAGAATGTCGTTCAGTACTAAATAATTGAAATTTTTTCAAATAAATTGAAAAAAGTTATTTTCAAATAGAATTGCTGATTTAATAAGCGTTTTGAGGTTATCGTAGAATTAGGCACATTAAGTGAAATTGCATAGTTTAAGGTTTTAGAAAGCGATTCAGTTAAGTACAGTTTAACATCATGCGGTTTTAATAGCAAGATCATCCCTCGTTTCTCATTTATGCCATTACGCATACAATTCCACAAACTTCACGAGATTACGGTTTCTCGTGAAATAAACACAGTGCCAGTAATTGTTAGAAATTCTGCTCGTAATGCTGTATCTGTTCACGTCTGGCTTATTTATAAAGACAATTTATAAAATTTAATTTCGGATTTATATCTACATCAATATTGTTTAGGATATAAAAATATATAAATATACATATAAAAATAATTTTTAAATATAAAAGTATATTCAAATATTATTTAACATCACTAAATCAATATATTAGGACCCCTATATTCTGTAACTCTTAATGACAGTCTCATTAAAAGTCTACAGAATAGTGATTCAGAGATAGTAAGCATAGAAGAATTAAAATCTTTTATAAAATTTTATCTTTCTTTTATTCTTTAAATACATTTTTGTCTTTTAATTAATTATTTTCCATCCTGTATTACACTCTAAAATTTTTATAGTGAATTGTCGTTCTAAAGAATGAAATGTCACTCTTAAAGATTGACTTTTTATCAAGACTGACTCAATTTTTATTCTTTAAAATGAGATTTCATTCTAAAGAATTTACAGAGTATATATATATATATATATATTAATTTTCATATTCTTCAATTTCAATTTCAACATTCTATTAATTTTTATCTGTGATATTTAAATTTCTCATTCATACTTTCTCAACTTCTATTAATTCAAATTCATTTTATCGTGATAATTTTTCGAGGCATATACCTCTTCAGTCACAAAAAATTATTATAAGAATCTCATGTATCGATCTACACATTTTTACCATGAAAGTCTCACTTTGAAGAATGAAATCTCACTCTTAAAGATTGAAAATTGAACTATTCTTTTTCAAGACTGACTCAATTTTTACTCTTTAGAATGATATTTCGTTCCGAAGAATTTAAAGAGTAGATATGTAAAAATGAGGCATCGAATATGCATTGTAGAGTAAATTACAAGTCTTGTAGACTTATTGCAACTTATTGCAACGAAAACAACACGCGAAAGGAACACTAACTTTTTTTTAAGCCACGATACTCAATGGGAATACATTCAGAAGCGGCGGGAGCGGCTGTGCGAAAGAGAATAGACAGAATCATAATTCGTAAATTATGCAATGACAGTTAACGTGCTTACCCACGGGGCAATTGACCTTTATTATATTAAACGACGTAACCCACAACCGAGAACGACGGTCATGCCTGTCATAAAATGATTCAATAACGCGTTTCCGTATGATTTGCGAAATCAAATAGCGAAGCAATGTATCTAATATTGTTCTAAAAAAATCCCCTTGATATATTCTCCGTATATTACAATTTATCAAAGATTAAATTGCTCGATCATAAAATTTGTAATTTGCTATTAATATAAAAATGTAAAATGTAACGTATTATTAATTATGTAAAATGTTACGTATTATTAATTATGCCTAAAGATTAAAATTGCATGAAACGACATAAAATAACGACATAAATAGATATAATATAATAAAGTTCATAAATAAAAAAATAACAATCTTATTTTTATAATATTTTTTATCAGTTGTCAAAAGTATGATGTAAGTTAGAAAAAATTGTTTTTATCTACACCGTTAGATATTAAAAGTACACTGACCCAATAATTTAATTAAACGTTTTTAACTTCCATGTAAATCAATCTATGTCCAATATGTGTCTAAATGTAAATCAATCTATTCCTGTGGTTAGTTTCAAAGTAAACAACGTCCATATTAATATTGAGTTGTCTGGAAAGTTCGTGCCGATTTTGAAGGAAAATTGAAATGCAGAAGATTTAAATTTTAGTATACATTTATTAAATTATATAGGTTAGTCGGCACGAACTTTCCGGACAATCTAATATGTACTTAAATAATAAACTAAATTTGAGTCAAATTTAATAAATTTTTTAAGTTAAATTTTTTTACTTTATTGTTTTAATTAAGTTAATGACATATTGAATAAGACCAGTGGTGACCTAAGAAATAATTAAAAATAACTCGAATTGAACAAAATTGACATTATGAATTAAACAGTAGTGCAAGACTGTAACGGTAAAAGTAATGTCGAGCTATAATAAAGGTAATAATGTCTTAAGACTTACCGCTAGACTACACACCATAATCTGAATTAGTAAACCGTGAGTTTGCGATTCGCTGTCCCGTTGTGTGATTATATACATAGACTTACCTGTAATATAAATAGAAAAAGGAAATTTAATTGCTTGCTTACGAATATAATCAACATGAGTACAACTTATTCCTAATGTCTATTAAGATAATCAGTAAATAATATTACTCTCTTAGAGATTAAATACAGAAGAATAATTTAACCGTGAAAATAAAAGAATTAAGATTCGTGAGGACACGCATATAATTAATAAAAAGAAATTTCTCTAATCCTTTAATGATGTAACCTACTTTTTCAAGAGAATACAGAGAAATCATTTTATATTGCAAATAAATCTTCTTAATTTAAAAAAAAAAATGAATTTTTAGATTGGAAAATATAGAATAGAATTGTTATATTTTTTATGAAAGACCCAAAGTAAATTAATGTGTCATGAATTGTCAAGAAATTCTATGTACGTCATTAATAAAATAGATTTGAAATTGCCTGCTGTGAAATTAGATTGCTGCTTTGTGCTTTGCACGAGAAAGAGTTTTCAAAATGTCCGTGATGGGTGATCTCGCGAGAATTTCACGGTGCTTGGTCAAGACGAATTTAAGCGTGGCGTATTCTCCCATGTCTCCTGTGTCTCAAAACGAGACACAGGAAGACAGATAATCAGCTGGTACTACAGCCGTTTCCGGCAAGCACTGCGACTGTAATTAAACGCGATATGTGAGTAATGCATGAGGCTCTTTCGCATTAATGCGCGTTAACTAAAACGCGAGATGATGTCGCATTCTTTTGATTGCTGAGAAGAAAAAAACTGTGGTCGTATAAATTGACAAACGATAAAAATGCATTTCAATTCCACAGATAAAACGTTTTCTAATTCATTCGTATTGACGTTTATTAGTTAAAAATTCTTTTAAGAAATAAAATTAGATATGCGGGACGTCATCGAAAAATTAAGAAGTGAACTGACAATAATTAAAAATTATATAGGACTCATAATCCTATATAAAAAATTAATATAAGATAAATAACGTGTTGGACATATTTTCATTCAGCTGAATTAACAATAATTAAAAATTATATAGAACTTATAATATAGGACTTAATTATTGTTAACTCACTGGGTGAAAACATGTATTCAACACATTGTTTATCTTATATTAGTTATTTTTTCAATTTTATTTATTACAGATTTAATTCAAATGTAAGATTATCTATTTAAATTGTATTCAATTATTATAATTGCGCATCAAATACTACGTTGACTCTTACTTTCCATTATACTCTTGAATTTGTTAAGAAGTGATGTCATCAACAAGAAACCTGTATCTATTTTCAACTTGAAAAGCAAATTTTCTTATTTTACAAAAAAATACGTTCCATGCTATATTCACGAAGAACGAATGATGCCATCTTTATGATGATATGATTTGTGTTATGTAGGTTTTGTAAAAGAACGACGTATTTTACTCTGCTGAAATTTTTTTTCATTATGGAACACAATAGTTGATGAGACTATAAATCGTCGATCTTTATTACGCCGCGAGTGTAAAACACGTTGCTCAAAGTGTCGCGCGAATAACAGCAAATGACAAGAGAAACTCCTCTCTTGCTTCACTGTTTGTCTGAAACAATACGCGCGTAGGTTAAACTTATCAAGCTGTCTTACTTAGTAACGTCGAGAAAGCTCTTCCTCTGTGCAGTAGCTGTCCAATGATGTGCTCCAATGATTCTTATTTCGAAATTCTGTCGCCAAATACGATAATATATATGATGCTATAATATTAATTTATTTCTACATTTTTATATATATATATTATTTAAAAATGTACAAAATAAATAAATTTGCATAATCTTATATATGTAGATAAGCCAAAAAGTTATATTTAGTTAAAATAGATCTTAGCACCTAATAATATTTTGTGTAAATTTTACAATTTTTAGTTCAAGCAAACTGAACCGATTATTTATTGGTTTTGAAATACTCTTCTTGATAAGATGGATAGTTGGTACCTCATTCCAATATCACAAATTAAATTGACAAGCAATTTAATGATACTAATTAGCATTTTTAAAACATTGTAAAGAATTTATTGCAAAAAATATTATCTTAAACAGAATTCAAACCGAAACTTTTTCATTCCGTGTGAACGTTTTATCAATTCAAATAAATTTTTTACA
>Ga0157364_1007245_pt1 | contig 11483 bp, 4 predicted proteins | sample AttsexASBM2_FD_111476 | JGI IMG/M metagenome (GOLD analysis project Ga0157364, IMG submission 111476) | Fungus gardens microbial communities from leaf cutter ant in Ribeirão Preto, State of São Paulo, Brazil - Atta sexdens ASBM2 | ecosystem: Host-associated > Fungi > Mycelium > Unclassified ...
ACTAAGGAATCACTAAACAAGAAAAACTCAAATTTGAACCTCAAAAATTAGATTTAAATCTTATTTTGTTTAAAATTGTACTCTGTTGGAAATTGTTTCATCTTATCCTAATGTTAAAGATTGGATAATTGCGATAAACGGTCTTCGCCAAAAAATCTGCGGTGTTCGGCAGAAATGCACTCAGCGAGGAACACTCTGTGTGCAGAATTGTCAAGTGCCTATATTTGAATAAAAATATGTAGACAGGCAGGCGTTGGCATCTTGCATGCTGATATATCGCTCATGCAGATCATAATAATTAAGAATAACCGATTATGCGATAATTCATTCGCAGATACTATCTGGGTGAGTTTCAATAACGCAGTTCGTGACTCTTTTTCGAGGTTGAGCTTACCTTCGCCGGATGTATCCTTGGACCTTGCGCCTTGTGCGAGGTCAAGGCCGTTCGAAGAGCCTGCAGACGCGATTCCGAGATTTGGCAAACGACATCCGGCGATGCATGCGCAATTTTCACAACCAACAAGTACGATTGGGAGAACCGTTGCTTCGTGTTCATGTTTTATTAGCTGCCAGTACATGGTACCACCCTTTCCTTATTTTTCACCGCACTTCTGCTTTCATTCTTTTATTCTGAAGCATTTAGAAGACAAAGAAAACTAGCGTTTCTTCCCTTTTTACATTTTTCGAAAATCTTGACTGATTTTTCCAAACAGAGAAGATTACAAAAGTTTATCAGGTATTATTAATGTATTACCAGGTTTTAAGATCTTAAGTCTCCATCGATACTCCTGGAATATCATCGATGTTTTGATTATAAATTTTGATAGATAATTGTAAATCTGTAAAAAAAAATAAAATAAAATTCGATTTCTATGATGATAAAAACTCGTTGAAGTTTTAACAAATATATACCAAAATTTAATATATTTATTAAAATAATATATTTGAAAAAATTTGTATTTAATATTATAGGTACTAAGATCTGCTTCGACCTAAAATATGATTATTTCTATTAATTAATAATAAATTTTACTTTGTGTTTTTCAAAGATCTCTATTGCTGATGGAAGAATTAAAATTCATGTTGTTGACGGAAAGTTAATCTCATTCTGCAATGGGGAATCCTTACAATTTTTGCTTCTTGGATTATGTAATATAACGTATAAAATAACATGAAAGGCAAAGGAGGAAATAAAATAACAAGAATTAAATAATCTCCCGGAATATTGCAGACTCTAATTGAACATATTAATTTAATTTTTCTGTGAAATAAAAAAAAAGCAAATTGGTTTTATTCATGCGCCCCGAAGGCATTCATTATATCATAATCGTAATTAAAAATAAATCTCCATAATTCTCTCGCTCAATGTCGTTCGGCTTGATATCAATATTTGATATAGCAAAGGCACAGTTTTACAGTTAGGAAACCATTTTGTTTTTCATCCGTGCTTTCTAGTATTTTACCTTACGATTGTCTGTGTGTTCGTGTTCTCCTCGAAAGTTTATGCGACTCGAGTGATTACGCGACGTGAGTGACATGGTATTGCGCCTTGAAAGAGAGAGAGAGAGAGAGAGAGAGAGAGAGCAGACGTTTCGTTGTTGTGTGGACGACAGTTACACGAAAGTCGTTCGGATCCCTCTCCCTTCACCTCTGAATAAGGGTACAGTTGTGCTGAAATGTAGAACAAGTGTGTTTCGACTTTACGTGCGTGTCGGGATTATTATAAGATGACGGTGCTACAACTCGCGGGTTCAAGGCTGCCGATTCCAGTCAGGGCCGATGAAGTTAACGAGGAAGTTGGATAAAGTAACGCGGGATTTACCGCGCCCTCAAGTCGAGCCCGACCCATGGATCGTAAATTGAAATCTATTTCGAAGCGAAGCTTGATTTTTTTTTATTTTTTTTTTATTATCGTGCCCCTCAAAGTTTCCATCGATCGTGGTCTGTCAGAAGACGACGGCGATGAATTTATACGCGAACTGGCCGTTCCCATCGTTTCTTGCCGTTCTTGAGGAGAAACTAATGCGATTAATCGAACGTCACGAACGGAACACTTTCCATTCAAAGAGGTATTCGTTATTTCATGATTTTATTCGTACCTTCGAACGAAGGGAAGGATCATAGCAAGTGTTATTTCGAATAACAATGAATGAAGCTTTATTCCAAATAAAATATATGCCATATTGGAATTTATTTTTTTTTCCTTCTGCATATGAATTTTATTTTATCAAACCTGCATCGAGAGTAGGACTTTGAAGTGCTCGTAGAACAGCTTATTCTTTTCTCTATTTTTTTTTCTTCCCCGGGGCAACTCTGTCGAGGGCGGGCATTATATCCTATGAACGTGACACGCGAAGGTGCATGTACTTCCTCGTAGATACGGCTGCCAGAGATAAGGGCCCGTAACGGGTGTCGGGGAAAAAGAAAGCACGAATCACGAAGAAACGCCCTCGTATTCGAGGTTTCCCTCATTCGCGAATACCGGGAGTCTATGAAGAATTATTTTGTCTTTAATTTTTATCGAGGTTTCAATCTGGTGCCTGTCACAGTTAAGCCTCGTACTTACGAGAAAAAGATACGTTTATAAGAGAAATAAAGAAAATCGTTGATGATGAAGGGTGAAGAGAGAGAAGGAAAATATTTCGTTTTCATTCCATTTTCTTGAAATGTTATATTTCTGATCGGTATCTTAATTCGCGAGAAGTAGTTTACCGGTCGGAGAATTCAAAAAGGAAACTCGCAGAATTGTTGAATTACATGAAAAAAAATGGTTTTGCTAAAATATCTAAAAATTTAATTAGATACAGATCTGAAAATAATTTTGTTGAACCACCTAAATAATTATGGAGGACTAATTGTTAGAATGTCAAAATTTTTTGCAGCATTGCTCATCTCTATAAATACACAATATTTTTAGAATATATAAATATTATTTACTCTTTTTAATATTCATATTACATTTTAGAAACATTGTATCTTTTACACTAAAAAAATTTGCTAAATCTTAATACATATTTTTTTTAATAATACTAACTAAACATTTGCTCAATAAAAAATCAAATTAATAGTTAGTTAAATCAAATTAATGGTTTTTGTATCAAACAAATATGCTTACATTTAATAAATATTTATTTTTAAAACTTCTCAAATATTTATTAAAATTTAGTTTTTTTTTCAGTATAAAGATAATCTTAAATTTTCTATATAATTACTTTGATGGGCTAATAAAGTTATTTTCAGATCTGCCTTTACTTAATTTTTTAGATATTTTAATAGAATTGTTCTTTTCGTGCATGTATGATTATTGAATAATTTTGTTATATTGTCACATATCAAGACTGCAAACTCTAAGGTCGGCCCTGTCGCTGTATTACGTGCAGCGAATTAACGGTCTCTATATCGCTTGTGTGCAGATATTCCAGGAAACGTCGCTTAATCTACATGTCGAGCGACGTACGACGCAAATAAAATTCCGACGCGCGATCTCATGGATCTTGGCGGCCGGGAAACGGTAATCCGGCGAATTTCTTTTCGTGTCAAATAAATTGCACGAGCGATTCGTTAGCTCGGTCGGGAGGCCGACTAACAGGCGGCGGGACTGAGTCTCGTTACTACGACTGCCTGTTTCAACATGCAATACAATCTTCGAGAAACGTGTACAACGGGAATGACAATAGCGCGATGTAACGAGGTGTAATATTTGAGGAAAGTAAAGTTACACATCGCGCCGATTTATCTCGCCCGGCATCCGTTAAACACAGAGCCGGTCGGATTTTATCTCGAATCTGAATGATTTTTAAAAGATATCTCCAACCGAAATTATATTTAAAATCCAAAGTACTTTTTTTTTAAATACTCGATTGTCCTATTTAGAAATTATGGAACACGCGAAGCATTAATTTTTGCATTATCAAAGCTATATCTTTGATTTAATTAATCCTGTCGCGCTAATTAAGCCGCTGGGTGGTTTACCGAGAATACTCGAGAAGGATTTGTTTCGTGTTGAAATATGATACGAGGACATATCGGTCAGGGGTGAAACTCTTTCTCCCTCGAGAGCAAGAATGAGTTTCACCGTGCACGCACGATCGCTCCTTTTGAAATAAGAAGTAGTTCGCTCTGGCTGGCGTATAATCGTGACGAGGTCGCCTCCACGGATCCATTAAAAAATGAGAAAATGCGTATTCATCATCGGGCGAGGCCACACAGCGACAGAAGATCATTATGCTCCCCTTAGCTAACTATACTAGGAGATGAGAATTGTCTTTTTCCAACGGAATAAGAATGGCAAGAGTCGAAATATTTGGGACGGAATGCTAGGAGATGATTAGGAGAATTGCATTAAGAGAATTACTAAAGATGACTTTATTAAGAAATATGATAAATGTTACGAAAATCAAATAATAGAATAATTATGTTTCATATTATTTATTAATCAATTATTGTTTTGAAATAATTATTATTAATGATGTAGATATTACAGAGTATACTGCATATACTATTAAAATTCATTTAACCTAATTAATGTCTTTTCAAATAAATTTTATTATTATTAGGTGTGTAAATAAGTTTCAACGCGGTCAACTTTAGATGCTAACAATGATGTATTTTAATTTCCACGGCCAATTATTTTTTCATTAATAACTTACGTTTCGAAAACTATATATAACAATTTGTAATTTAGATAATTAACTTTTTAGTTTAACATTTCTAGTTAATTGAAAATGAATGTTGAAAAGGTGTATTTTCGTCATTGCGTGCTTCACTATTTTCATAACAATAAAACCGCCACTGAAGCAATGAGAATAATTTGCGAGTCTTATGCAGACAATAAGTCTGTTTTCTATGGCTGAACTAGTATACATTTGAAACTTAAAATGAAGTAAATATATTTGATATTTAGCGAAAGCTACAAAGAAAGCAGTCTAATGAAGGAATAAAAAACTTTCCTAATATTATGTCAGAAAGAACGTGTCAAAGATTAGTTTGAAATATTTAAAAGCGATAGTTTCGATGTGTGAATGATAAATCATGCTGCAAAGCATTCTTTCGCTGCGATATTCGTATGCTGCCTGAAAGATGATGAAAAGCGATAATATATTCGAAAAGCAAATATTTTGAAATATTTGTATACTGTTTCTTTTATTAACAGATACGTTTTAAAAAAAAAAAATACGCAGGAACTTATTTATATACTTAATAGTACAGATATTCAAGAAAAAAACATTACAAAGCACAAACGATAAATGAAACGACAAAAGTGAAACTGGTGATTTGCTCTTAATTAATTTGATTCTGTACTAACAAAAAATCTCATTTTCCGGTTTGTCTTTACAGTTGAAAGAATTTGATTTCTCTTTTTGATAGATACGATATTTCACGTATCAAGACGTATCGATCGATTCTCATTTCTTCCTTTCTCTCCCTCTTGTTTCTCTTCGTCGTCACGCTGAGCTAAGTGTCATGAGAAAATTTACTGGCTATATTATTCACCGAGGAATCGCCACTGTAATTTTACAACTGTGCAACTCGGGAATTCGTGTTCTACTTTAAAGAAGATTCTCCACTGATTTCATGACGAAAAATAGGAACATAGATAGTCACGTTTCACTGCGACATCAATTGCAACGCATACATCGTTATCTACTTACCTATGCTAGATGATATAATGAGCGGTTGTATTACAAAGCAAGTGTAATTTGCGCGAATCATTGGTGAATGAAATGAATGATTCCATTTGGCGTAATTTAGAGGGAAAGGGGGGGGATTTATCAATTTATCATGAAGAGGTTATTTGAGAGATTATGTAGATATTCTGTTTTTCATTGATCATGAATCAACAAAGTATAGTGATGGATCATTTTTTTTACTGAAAAAGTATCAGTGAAAAAAGTCTCTAAAAAGCTCCAATTCCATTGTATGTTTTCGAAATACAAATGCCTTTTTTTCTGTATTTTTTTAGTCTCTTTTACGTGAAAGAGAAAGAGTTCGAAGTACATAGAGAATCAGTCGAAAAATTTTCTAGTCTGTTTAAACTTCCGTTAAATTAACCATTTTATACGTTATTCGCACGAAATATACTTCACCATGTTTGTTTTTATATATTTTTGTTTTTATGTATTTTTTTTAAATAATGACGGAGGAGTAACCTATATTATTATATTTTGTACCTCTATATTATTTAAATTTATTAATAAAATTTCATGTGTTCCTATATTGTTCTCGTAATTACATTTCACATTTCGTTTGATTCACTGAAATTTTTGTGTTAATTAAGATGAATATGTTAGAAAGCAACGCAAATATATTATAATAAAAAAATTATAACAAAAATATCATTGCCACAATTGTAAGTAATTGTGAAAGCATATTTGTTAAAATTAACATTTATGATATGTTAAATTAACACACATTTCATTTCTTTGTTTTTTAGAACTTATATTTTAAAATATATTATATAATAATAAAATACATTATATAAATACGTATATTTATATAATTATATATGTATATAATTTATTTACTTACTCATAAATTATGTTATTTTGACAACAAGAAATATTGTGAATATCAATTTAACACAAAATAACTCAATAATACAAATAATTTTAATACGAAATTTTAACAAAGATTTGGACGGGTTTTAAAAAATATTTTGTATCTGTATTAAAATCAGTCTAAGCTTTCGTTAAAATGTTATATGTATATGTATATTCAAAATGTTATATGTATATTCGAGTGATTTTAAAAATATTCAATAAATCGTGACAATCTTTTTGAAGGCTATTTCTAAGGGAAAGATTTTGCAAAACGGTTCAAAATGTATACAATGAGTGTGTATTATACGCAAATGTTTTTATGTGGTAGGAATACGCTTTGAATAACGCAATCAAATAAAATGTCACTTAGAGATAATCTTTTTCAGCCGGGAAAACTGCGAGGTAGACCACGTAAATTATTTCCCTGCGACACCGTCCAGTCGCTATCTCTGATATTCATCGGCCGTTGCACGCGGCGCGTTTTGCACGGCTCTACGGTCATTCGATATAAACCCGGCGGCGTTTGATTACATTTCAACCCGGCAGTTGATTCGGCCCTCCGCGTGCGCCTCGTGCAATACGGTAGTAAAAGGACCGCACGCTTGTGTGATGCGGTAACGGGAAAACGATGCCGCTCGTTTCATCAGAAGCTACCCTCAGGTATCAACCGGTCTGCACTTTAGCCCGCACTCAGCGGTTCTCATGGATGGCATGCATACATTTCTTTCTTTTCTTATGTACATACGTTTTTCCCCTTTTTGCAAAAAAGCCTCTCGTATAAAAATTTTCATAAACAGCAAGTAAACAACATGTTTTATTTAATATTGTCTTACTTTACTTTAATTAGTCATTTGATTAGCAATAGATTTTATTCTCTTATGGCCGAAGTCTTACTATTTGCATTTTTCTGTATGCCACGACAACCTAACCCTATGAAGTTGTAATACAAAGGACTTAGAAGTAAATGGAATACAATTCCATTTTTAGCTCGTGCCATTTTTCTTTGTGCGAGGGATGTAAAAAGCATCGACATACAGAATAGACCGAGCATCGCAACAGCCAAACATGTGCTTGCTGTAGAATGAGAGGAAGCTAAAGCTCTATTAATAAAAGTAGCGCATTTCTTTTATCTAAACGTATACCGACAATTGTGTCTTCCTATTGGCTGCTTTTCTGTTTCGTTTTCCTATTTGCTATTTCGACCGTCATCTTGGATCTAATTGGTCTTTGTCCAATAAACATTTAATTATTTTTTAATATGATATGTTAGATCTAACAAAGCGGATAGCTTAATTGCTATTTTTATTAATATAGAGTTTTAATAGAGAACTTGTTTCGTTTCTCTTTCATCTCATTGGTAATTTTATCTCCCATTAGAAAATTATCATCGAGAAAAGAAATAAAACAGGCGTCCTACATGCACAGAGAAAAAGTCGAAATTTTCACAAGTAACGTTTTTTTTTAATATTTATTTAAGAAACTATGATGATGAAATATACACATTTCTATGAAATATATCTCATTAATTGTAAAAATATAAAATAGATAATTTATGTGCTAAGATTGAAATGTTATTTCGTCATTTTTATTTAAATAAAGATAAATAATTTTTATTTCTTTGAAATAAATATTATATCCTATAAATAAATTTTTAAATATCTTTTTCTCAATGTATTACCATATAGTACCTTTCATTCTACAGCAGGCATGCGTTTGGCTATTGCAACATTCAATCCATTCTATATGTTGATAAAAAGTCGATAGTAGTGATAAAAGCAAGCGTTCAGCGACACTCATTGGAGCAAGTTGTTTGTTCGTGATGGTTCACTTATTTGATCCAAATGGATCTAAGAGGTACATTTGAAGGATCAGTTTCTTTTCTCGGTTAATGATTATCACCGAGATTGTCATTAAGAAGCTTCTAAGCGTATCATAGATTCGAAAGGGTGTGTTTTAACCCCCATTTTGTTCGCGTGATGTCACTCTTTAGTTCATCGGATCACTCTTCTTCGATGATCTTCTTTCCGAGGAACCTGGGCACGAGAATTGATGAGTGCCATTTACGTGTTCGACGATTAAGCACATGCTATCCGGATAGTGTGTCGCCGAATGATAACTCTCGACTTCGCCGCCGGCGCCGAAGAGGAGGAGAGAGAGAGATAGATGAAAAGGGTCTGGAAGTGTCGGCAGGGGTCAAGTTGACTCGCTTACGAAACGACGAAAGGATCGTTCCCCCAAAGCGAAGAGACCGCTAACACCACCACGGTACCCGCTATGGCGAAGAGAGGAGGGTCCGATGTCGGTTCAGAAATTGCCACCGGTCAATTGAAGGTTCTCAACCGGACGATATCACATGCAAAATTGGTTAACTTTCGTAAAAGCGAAACTGGACAAAAGATTTTATCCGAGCGAGGTAGGGCGCGTTAGAGATCCTCAAGTAAGAGATTGGACGTTTAATCCCGAAATACAATAGTAAATCCTAAGCCTTGAGAAATTGATCAATTAAGTCAAGATCAGTTCTTTCTCACATTCATCTCACATTAATTAATTTCTTAAAGCTTAAGGCTTAAGCCTACTACACTTATTATATTTCAGGATAATTTCGGATTAGTCCGCGATAGTTTTCGGGATCTGCTTAAGATAGATACATAAGATAGAATCAAACAGATGCGTAGATATTTCATTCTATCTCAAGCAGATCTTAAAAAATTATGGCTGACTAAACGTATGGTGTCCAGTCTACATCACAATGCGTGATTTCGATGATTAAGTCGTGCAACTGTAACATGTTACAATTGCCGAAAGGGGGAAGGATTGTAAGAAGAGAGAGCGAGAAGAAAAAGCAATCGAGACCGAAAGGAGAAAGGATTGTAAGAAGAAGAAAGAGAAGGAAGAAAGAGCAAAAGGAACGAAGCGAAGCGCGAAAGCGTTACGTACTTTCGATCGTTCTATTTATATCGCGGACAATCACGCCTCCTCTTTGATATGTGCATCGCCGATCGCCACGCGTGCCTATCTTTAGCGCCGCGCTTGCAACTCGGACCGAATTTCGCGTAATTTATTCTGACGCGGCCCCGGCGGCGTTCTCGGTGAGTAAATTGCTTGAAATAAAATCGCCACGCCGCACTGCGAGACAGGCGTGAGTCTCTCTTCCTGACACGCAGACCTGTTATGATTTAGTCTGCCGGGATCACGCTCAGAATCCAAATCGATCGATCGGTTAGGTCGGTCGGGCTGCACGCCAACGGAGCTCCTCGATAAAATTAGAAAATCATTAGGAACTCATATTTCTGTGTGATTGTTACCTCGGTGCCGAACGATAATGAAATTATGTTTCAATAACACACGTATAATGTGAGGAAAAGATATCATGTAACCCAATGCTGGTTCATATTTTATAAGCAATATTCTCTAATATCGATGAGTATATGTAACAATATAATAATCTACAAAAAATTTTATAATCTATGATGCAGGGAAAATAAATACAGAGGAAAATAAATACAGAGGGTTAAGAATTTTTTAACAAAAAATAGAGGAGAAAATATTTCTAGAATTATTTGCGCTGGTAATATGCAACTCAATGTATATTATATACATACCGGTAAAATGTTTTTGCTAAAAAGTTTTCTATTATTTTATTAGTATCCTTAAGTTATAGCACAATACATCAAAAAGATACTTATAGTTTTTTATTATCAATAAATCATAGCGTTATTTTTTTCTTAATACTAGAAGTATAACACCAAGCGGATTGTTTCTATTTTTTAGATTAATATTATTATATTTCGCGGGTAAAAAATTCTTGAAATTCTTTGATCTTTCAGTAATGAAATATTTGTTTTTTCGTCACTTTTTTATTTCATAATAATTTATTCATCATTTTAATGAATAGTCAATTTTTCTAATGTTAACATATGACAATTGTTCGGTATTAAAATAAAAAAATCATGAAGCTTATATGTGTATAGCTGTTACTTATGGAAACTTGTACATGTTCAGGAATGGAATGAATTTATAATGATATGTATTGAACGTAATTCCACGCTCGTTTGTAATATTCCGGGCCGCGCATCGTGTCGGAAAATCAATCTGCGATTTCTCTGTCAGGCATTAACCCATACTCTCCACTAGTCAGAGCCGCAATCGCGCTTCGGCTCGAATATTAATCGATTCTACACGATCCTTTCACGCCATGAGAACCGGATTGTAGATACACGAGTGCACAGTGCATGTCCACCCACGTTGACATCGGCGCGCACGTATTATGCGAGCTATGATGCGACTGGGAGTTCCGAGTTTAAAGGGAGTTTAAAGGGAGAATTTATGCTGTTTACGAAAGACATCGGACGGAGCATATCGGTAACTCAATCCATGGTGCAACTCCTCTCCGTACGCGCATTGAGCGCACGATAGCGCGTTTAAACGCATATTCGATCCATAGTCGTATCACGAATCCCGGAAATTTCTGTTTCCTCCGCAGCGAAACTCATCGTAATTTAAGTCGAGGGCATCGATGAAACGTATCGTACTGCATTATTACCGTTATATTCTACGTATATTCCATTATCTTGCTACCACTATTATTTCTGCCAATCCGTCCTGTTTTCGATGATGACTCCCACTCTCTTTCGTGTTTAATTAACTTAATGTCGACGCATTAGTAAGATAAATCTATGTATCGACTTGCCTGCTAGTGAATGAGTAGCATTATACCTGAATTTGCTGTGGTGATCCTTGTTTTAACCATATATATATAGGGTGCGATCCCACTTAACACTGCAGATGTTTCATTGACCAATCAAAGAATGCTTCAAAGCATTTGCAACATGAAGTTGGACCGCACTCATAATGCCATATATAATGAGAGTGAGTTAAAATAATAGAACCGAAAAGTTAAAATAATATAATCAGCATATGCGAAGAATTATGTCGGCTCAAGAT
>Ga0157364_1007246_pt1 | contig 11482 bp, 7 predicted proteins | sample AttsexASBM2_FD_111476 | JGI IMG/M metagenome (GOLD analysis project Ga0157364, IMG submission 111476) | Fungus gardens microbial communities from leaf cutter ant in Ribeirão Preto, State of São Paulo, Brazil - Atta sexdens ASBM2 | ecosystem: Host-associated > Fungi > Mycelium > Unclassified ...
GAAGGAATATGAATAGGTTTGGTGTACTACCAGGATAAAAATATTAGCTACCAAATACCGCTAACCAGTGTTTTATTCTTCACACAAGTCTTCACCGTCACGTCCCCATAGATCCTGCCTTCTGTGCATCAAGAAAGCGCTGTAAAATGGTTCACTGACAGACTATAAAGCACCCTGAAAACAAAGATATCTATTGTACAACAATGGTATCAATGGTCAGTGGATACATACAGGACCTCAGCCCCAAATTTCCAGATAGAGCAACAGATATTTATTAAAGCACAGTTCTTCTATACTATATAACCCTCAAAAAAGCTGTCAGAAAAATATCTAGGCCTATTTGAGATTATCAGTCAGGCCAGTACCCACTCATTCACAATATATTTTCCAAGGTCAATGCATACTGTCCACCCAGTATTCCACATGTCTATACTTGAAACTATGATGTCCAATACCTTTCCCAGCTGATCCAAACCCCCATCTCTATCAGTTGTAATATATGGTGAACCAGAATATGAGATCTTCCAGATCATTAACTCAAAAATTGACTATGGACAGATATATAAGCTACTATATAAGGTTATCTGGCTAGGATGTGAAACATAGAAGAAGAATATGACTGGCTACCCACATTTGAACTTGCTCATACCTTCAACCTCACATCTGATTTTCACCAAGCTTACTCCAACAAATCTGGCCTTCTTCTGCTACTTCAGCCCTGACATCTTTCTGTCATTGTTTTTCTTCTCTTTTTCTTTTTCCTCTTCTTTTCCTCTTTTCCTTTTCCTTAGACTTGAAGTAGTATGACTCTTTTCTTTCTTTCTATTTTCCATTATTAAAAACTATGGCACTCATTACTTCCTGTGCAACTAGGGCCTTAAAAGGAGGATACTATCATATACTATCTAACATCTGTGTTTTTCCTACTCTTTTCTGGTATGGGTCACACTCCATTCTATTACCTATCAATCTAAGAACTAAATCTTGTATCCTTATCAATCCTCTGAAGTTCCAAATGGCAACCTCTGTAGTGCCTAACAACACAAAATATGCATAGTAATAGAGTATTATTAAATTATTACTTTTATATTTAAGAACATTAGTTATTATGTACTATTCTTTAGTCTGATAATCAACTTAGATTATACCATACTTACTCTAAGTATATCCAAACCTTCTTTTCTGAAATATGACTATATAAAAAGTCAGGCTAAGTACAACAATCTTCTATTGAAGCCAAGGTTGTTTTATCTGTGTAGAACTACTTCCAATCTGTCTTCCAACCCAATCTATTGTGGCAACTACTAACCAAAGATGGTCAATAGTGTATAAGTAGTCTTATAGGGTAAGAGTTTCATAGAAATCATAAGAGTACTCAACAAGAAGTTCCCAATAAATTGCTATCTTATTTATATAATGGATTTATGGTCTGTGCTAATGATAAATAACCTTACCCTAAACTATATATGTTACTCATGAGTCTACTATACTGTTACCACAAGATAAACATGCTGCAACCATACCTTTAATATTATTGTTCTAGTCTCTTCTACTGCATTACAAATCTATGATATTGTTATGACTTAAGCCTAAAGGTTTAGGACAAAAGACCACTCTTGTATTGAGTAACACAAGAGAACTTGATAGAGTTCCTAAGTACAAGACATCTACCTTATATACAAACTACTGATGGTCCATGCTACACTCCTTTAGCCTTACCCTAATAACCATATGTTCATCTCAAGGTCGATATGTGTTAACTATGCTATATAATATTATTGTTTCTAGAACCTTCTATATTGTTCTATCATATTACATAAGGGTGTGACTGTGACATGTGACGTCACCTTTTGTCTTCTTCACCTATGTTAAAATAAAGAAAAAAGAAATTCAAAATAAAATAAAGAAACCTAAAAGAAAAATAAAACTAAGTCTATTGTTCACAACTCTAATAGACATCACATCATGTGACCATAGTCATGTGCTTCTTCATTATCCAAGAAATAAAAATAAATAAATAAAAGAAAAAAGAAAAATCAAATCAAAGAAAATAAATAAATAAAAATAAAAATAAAAATAAAATATAAAGGACTATAATATAACCTATCTTCTGTACTACTTACAAATAACACCAGCAAGTGTGAATTGCTCTTAACAAGTTTGCCATAAATAGTAAGGTCTTAGTTACTATATGAACTTTACTGTTAACTGCAAATTCTACTATAATAAGCCATTTAGTGTTACAAACTTAAGACCTTAGAGTAGGTCAAGAATAAGAACCTTGTATTGGGTTAACACAAGAAAACTTAATAGAGAACTCTGTATAGGATCATCTACTTTATATATCTAAAACTACTAATTTGTGCTCTACTACTTTAGCCTACCCTAAATGACCATATATTTGTTATAACTCAAAGACCTTAGAGTGGGTCAAAGAGAAAGAACCTTATATTAGGTAATATAAGAGAACTTAATAGAGAATTCTATACAAGATTGTCTATCTTTATATATCTAAAACTAATAGTCTATGCTCTACTATATTAGCCTACCCTAAATAACTATGTGTTTACTTTAAGGTTAATCAGCTTTTGTGTGACTGTGACAGATGTATGATGCTAAGTCATATCATGTGACAATTTGTGATATCATGCTAATCCCTAACCCTAGTTCCTAGAAATAAAAAATAAATCAAAAATAAAATAAAAATGAGAAAGAAAGAGAAATAAACAAAGTTCAACTTTGCAACTCTGGTATATTTACCTTAAGATTAATATATGTATAATATGTTATAATATTATTCTTTCCAGAATCTTCTACTATTTTCCATTGTAATATGTAATTGTGTGATAGTAACATGTGACATCACATTAAACCCTACTCCTAGTTCCCAAAATAGAAAATAAATCAAAAATAAAGTGAAGATAGGAAATAAAATGAAGTCCAACATTCATAACTCTAATGTCACTCTCTCTTCAAAGTTTCTCCTTTAGAGAAACTAACTTCCATTTTCACCAGTTCTTTTCCAACTTCTTCAAATATTTTGTCTTAAAACCTACTATTATCCTACCCATACAACATTTTTACCATATACTTCCCTGGTAATTCTCCTCTTTTAAAATCTCTTTCTTTTACTATACCCAACTTCTCTTGTCTTCTGACTTCTACATTCATTCTCCTCTCAAATTCTGCAACTACTTCCTTTGCATTTTTAGATCCTCCTCTCTTTCCTAACTATCATGTTTCACTATAAACCCCTTCCATTGTACTAAATACTTTATTACTCCACTTGCTTTTCCCTTATTCAATACTCTTTCTACTTCCTATTCTTCTACTTCTTCTACTTCTACTAGCTTTACTTCTTCTATATTCTGTCCCTTTACTTGTTTCTTATATCACACTACTTGACTAATGTTCATAACCAGGTAAATTCTCATTGAAGTTGGCAATCACAATTTGATTGTATTGGTAAAAACTTATATTGGTAAAAACTACCTCATTAATGATATATGGACCAACATATCAATTCACTAGCTTCTTCACTAGTCTTTCTTTGAAAACCAAATCTTTTGTACTCAGCATTATCTTATCTCCCACTTTTCATACTTTTGCTTTCTTTCTTTTTCTATCTGCTTGTTTCTTTATTTCCTCTTATACCCTCTTTAATGCTACTTCTGCTTCTTCTTGAACCTTTTTCATTCTCTCTACAAACTCTGTTGCCTTTTTCATTTTTCCTTTCTTTCTTATGTCTATTCCTATTCTTAGTTCTCTTTCATAGTTTGCCATAAATGGAGACACAAAGTGGTTGTTGAATGTATCTTGTTGTTAATTGCAAACTTAGTTGATACCAGCCATTCTGGCCAGTCTTTTTGCCTATGATCTATAAAGAATTGAAAATTTTGTTCCAACTTCTGATTCATGTATTCTGTTTGTCCATCTATTTGTTGATGGTATGATGTTGATAGCTTTGTTTTTATTCCCAACATGTTATTCAACTCCTTTGTCATCTCTACTGCAAACTGTGATCCCCTGTCTAACACAATACTCTCTAGCAACTTATCCAAATTTCATATATTATCTCTAAACAATCTCACCAACCTTTCTACCAATGTGTCACAAAATGTGTCATCTTGGACAATCTATTGCAGACCACTAGGATCATATCTTTCCTAGCTACCAACAGCAACTTTGTGATAAAGTTCACTGTCAGGTGTGTTTATAGTTTCTCTGGCACCTCATTCAACTTTAACTTCTCTGCCAGTATTTCTGTTCTATTTTTTATTCTCTGACATATATCACATCCTTCTATATATTGTCCCACATCTCTTGTTACTCCCAGGCACCAATAATTCCTCATTACTAACTCCATCATCTTCCACTTTCCTCCATGTCCAGCTACCAGTGCATCATGATGTAATCAGATCTGCCATTCTTCCCCTCACAGTACTTTTACTCCTGCCTTTTTTATCTTCTCTACTACTCTAACTACCTCTTTATCTTTACTCCTAGCTTTTTTTATTTTCTACTATTTCTACTTCAGGTCCTTCTATCACTACTTCTAATAAACTATGAATCCATTGGTTCTTAATTAATATTTGATTACTATTCTCATTCTCTGTCCCTACTTTTCAGTTCAGTCTTCTACTCAGTTTATTTGTCTTTTCTATTTTTATCTCTGGAACATGTTTCAAGGTAAAATCAAATCTTGACAGATATAACATCCATCTCGCTTGTTTTATGTTCAATTTCTGGACTTTCATAAATATTCTAAATTCTTGTGATCTGTTCAGATCTCAAATTTGAACTTTACACCCTCTAATAAATGTCTCCAATTTTTCAACCCTCTTATAACTGCCAACATCTTATCATGAATTTCATAGTTTCTCTCTGTCTCATTTAGAGATTTTGAGAGAAATGCTACTGGCTTCCATTTTCTATCTTTGCATTCCATTGATAAAACTCCTCCTGTTGTATAATCTGATGAATCCACATCCATCCTCATTTTTTTATCTATATTCAGTGCTATTAACACTAGTTCTTTTGTAAATTGCTCCTTCAACTCACTAAATACTTTTTCTTGCTTCTCTGTCCAATCCCATTTCTGATTCTTCTTTACTAGATTGTGTAATGGTCTAGTTATTACTGTAGAGTCTTTAATGAACCAACAATAATAATTTGCCAGTCTCAAAAACTTCTGTATATCTTTAACTCCTTTTGAAGTTGGCTAGTCTAATACACCTTTTACCTTCTCTTTCTTCATCTTTATCCTCTCTGGTCCTATTACTACTTCTAAAAAACCTACTTTCCTAACCTTTCATTTTCATTTTTCTAGTTTCACATATAAATCATTCTTTGCTAACCTCCTGATGACTTCTTCTACTATCTTATCATGATCCTCCTCTGTTTCCATTCCTACTATAACATTATCAATGAAACTTGCCACCTTCCTAGTATTGATCAAGTCCTGAAGAATCTTATTCATTATTGTTTGAAATATTGCTGAAGAGTTTATAAGTTTAAACCATAGGTTCAAATACCCCTTCTGGAGTTGTAAATACCACCTTTCACTTGTCTCCCTCCTTTATCTATACATTATTATAGTTCCATTGTAAGTCCATCTTTGTAAATACTTTTTTCATTTCTATGTTTTTTACAATGTCTGAGATTAGTGGTAAGAGATAATTATTTTTACAGTCTATTCATAACTTAAGTTTCAAAGCTAAGATAAAAGACACATTCTTGTATTGGATAACTCAATAGAGTTTCCATTACAAACTAATCTATCTTATATACTGCAGACTGTAGTCTGTGTGTATACTATAACTAACCTACCCTAAAGTCCATACACTTTCCATAAAGCTAACATGCTGGTATCTTACTATATGATGTTATTTATTCTGGAACCTTCTACAACCTTTGTTGTGTCACACCCATTTGTCTAAGTCCAAAATAGAGAAAATAAGACTGAAACTCAAAGATAAAATAAAGGAAAATGGAAAAATAAAGTTAAGTTCAATGTTCACAACTCTGATATGCTTAGTATAATGTATCTTCTTATATATTATTAAGTGCAATTTATACTAGAAGGCAAAAGTGTCAGACATATAAAGTCTTTGATTTAGGGTTAGAGTTAGAGTGATGTCACAATCAGATTGCTTCCTTCCTCCTACCACCATCTTGAGTGGTTAGTGCTCATAGGAAATAATAGTGATTTAACATCTTTCTCTACTCTGAGTGAGTTAATCATGAAATTGAAACATATCCTCAGCACAAAAACGCTGGCAGAAGTCAAGGAAATAGAAAGTTTTTTCATAAAACCCAGGCTTCAAGAGCCTGGAGATGAATCATTGATGGATTAGAGCGAAGACATACCTGAAGTTCAGTCCTCACCTACACCCCATGTCTCTCTAGCAGGAGAAAATATATCGTTACCTCATGCTCCGTTATATAATAGGGATGCAAGAGAGAAGAGAAGGGCAGAGCCAATTGATTCTGGCCCTTCATTATTAAACTATGGCAGAAAACAGCCTTTGATACCGAGTTTCTGGGATAGAGTTCATTACACATTATCTATCTTCGGAACAAATGAAACGTCCGAGATAGATGCCATCAATATGGCTTAGTAGATTTTAAGAATTATCGATTACATCAAGAGTAGCCCGGCAGATAAGAAGTCACCTGCTAAGGATTTCAAACAAGTTACAAAGGGCTTTTAGAGCCTCATCACAGCCATTTACTCCTCTAGGTGGAATCTCCTACCTGTTGAGGATGGTAAGACCTTTCATGATCTTGTAGGCAAGAGAAATCTAAACAGTTATGTGAAACGTGGTTTGTTGAACCAACCTGAAGCAAAGAAGCCATTGTCTTCTATGCCTACCACTGCTATGAATTCAAACGTTTCTGTAGCTCCTTCTCCCAGCAAAACGACTGGACCAATGAGAAGAAGGCTCCAAAGCCTATGATTATGAAGAAGTCTTATGCACAGGCTTCTAAAGCAAATATCTTGTTGAGCATTGAAGATGTTATTCAGGTGAAGAAAGTGTTTCCCGCTTTATCAGCTAATGAAGTTAGAAAGATGTTGAAAGCAAAGAACAGTGGTGGGGGTATGAAGAAACCCAAGATCAACATAATGACTAGAGGGCAGTCAAGGAGAGAGGTCATAATCCCTATGACCAAAGCTAATGTTGAGTTGATTGTCAACTCAGCCCACATCCACGTTTCTAATGTCAATAAGTGTCTGAAAAACTCCAAATCAGACACTTTTGCAGATTTCATTCAATCTAACATCAATGGAATCATTATCATGACAAATAAACCTGCTAGCAATCTTGATTTATCAACAATCAAGAAATACTTGAAGAACATTCAAAATGTAAATCCAGATTCCATCGAGAGTCCTCACCTCCCCAAGTCCAAGTCATACATGAAAATTGTTGGACTTCCATACTCAAGCAAATTAGGAGTCATGACTCCTGATATTATTGAAGGTGTTTTAAAATATTCACACCTCTTCAAGGATGCAATATTAGCTTCAAAACCTCACATCATCAAAGCATCACCCAAATCCGATAAAACAGTGGTATGGGTGGACATCTGGGATTCCCAGAGCAGTTCTTGTGCAAAGAATATCATCAATCGATGATTTAATGTTGGGCGATTCATTGCGACCATTTGCAGGACTAATATGAATCTAGGAGTTCCTTAGTGTAAGAACTGTTGGAAGTGGGGACATTCAACACTAAGTTGTCGCTCTCATATCTCCAGGTGTGCTAAGTGCTATGGAGCTCATGATACCAAACATCGCAGAGAGAAAGCATGGTGTTGTATGGAAAACAAGAAAGTAAATCACACGGCTACCAAGGTTGGTGAGCCATGTCCTTATGTCTTCAAGTGCGTAAATTGCAAAGGAGACCATCAGGCAGATAGCTATAGTTGTCCTTATTGGCATAACCATTTCAATAGGGATTGGCATAGTTGAAAACAACAGGAACTCTTTCAAAAGTAGAGTATAGTAATGTAACAATCCTGTTAACATAGCTAGGTTTCTTTTTCTTTTTTCTTTTTTCTTTCTCTTTTTCTCTTCTTTTTCATTTTCATGTTGTCTGCCCATCAATGTACTGTAGCTACTAAGTAGTTACCATGGTCTGCCCTCATGCCCCATGTTATAAATTGTTGAATAAAAAAAAAAAAAGTGATGTCACAATCACACTGTCACACATCAGTCATATCAGATGACACAGTCATAGTAATGGTCATAAGTCATGAGGTCATAGAGAAAGACATAGAAGGTTCTGGAAAGATAATATCATACAATATATGTAATACATGTCAACCTTAAGACAAACACATGGTTGTTTAGGGTAGGCTAGAAAAGTAGTAGCATGGACCATAATAGTTTAGTATATAAGGTAGATAATCTTGTACAGAGTTCTCTATTGAGTTCTCTTATGTTAATCTAATACAAGGTTCATTCACTTGTCCCACTCTAAGGACTTGAGTTTGTAACAAAAAGCCTGTAGCATTAGCTTAGAAATGTTAGAGCATGGAAACTCTATATAATAAGCTTAGTGATGCAGACTTCACAGAATAACTTTGGCTTTAGCTTATATACTGTATTATCTGTCTGCTACATGGTTACAACTTAAAAAGATTGGAACAAAGTTTGAAAGAGATTGAGTACTGATATGGTGTATTGTCTTTAAATACTAGGAATTAAGTTCAATTGGAATTGTTGTTGTTAATTATCAGACTAGTGAGTTATGGTATAACTACTAGTCTTATATACAAGTAATATAATGAAAAAAACAAGTCCACTGTCTTTGATTCTAACATTGCAGGAAGGATGGCTGCTATGGAAGACAGACTTTTTACTGAGGTTAATAAGAAAACATTACTATTATAAAGGTCAGTCTTCAGAATAATGGACTTGGCATATGACAAACACATAGTGAACATATTATATGATATCATTATTCTAGAATCTTTTACATTCTTCTATATATCATATGATTGTTTGACTGATATATAACAGTTATGATATGCCATATATAACATTATATTAAATCCTAATCTTAACTCAAAGTCTTTAAAATAAGAAAATAAACAGAAAATAAAATAAATAGAGTCTATGATCTTTAACTCTGGCAAAGAGTATTATAAAGCAGTCTACAGAAGTTTGAAAGTCTTGGCTGAGTATAATTATTTCTTTATTCTAAGAAATACAAGTTTGACAAGCTGTATATCAAATACTTGAATCTAGTGATTTCTAAAGATCAAGTTAAGATAGACTATGTGAAGATAGCCAGAGTTCACCACTGGCCTATACTAATTACTTGTATAGACTTACAGATATTTCTTAGCTTTACTAACATTTATATTATGATTGAAGACTTAAAGAGTTGAGTTAACAAAGAAACCTTATATTAAGGTTAACACAAGAGAACTCAATAGTGTTTCTAGTACAAAACTGTCTATCTTATATACACTAGACTATTAGTCTATACTACACTAAATCCAATCTGCCCTAAGGGTCATATATTTGTCTTAAGGTCAATATATGTAAGATATGCTGTATAATATTATTTGTTTCCAAAACCTTCTCTAATGTTCCATGTTCTATGTGATTGTGTGACTATGACTTGTGACTGATGTGTGATAATTTGTGGCAGTCATATGTAATGTTATGTTAACTTTTAACTTTAAGTTTGAAAAATAAAATGAAAATGAAATGAAAATAAAAATAAAAATAAAATAGAAGAGAAAAATAAAAAATGTTAAGTCTGCCATCTTTGACTTTGACAATTTACCAGAAATTTATTCATAGATTTTTGGATATAGCTTACTCTCTTTTTGGCATAATAAGAAGCAATAATACTTGGATCTGAAATCTTAGCTAATAAATAGTCTATTACATACTCAAAAAAGCTATTATTATAGTATTTATACTGATCTCCTCAGGTATACCTGCTCCATTCTATATTAGAACAAATAGCTTAGACTTCACAACTTAAGCAGTACCCCTTCAAGCTTTCAAAAAAGATGATAAATAGCACCCAGTTACTCTTCTTAGTAAGTTTCTCTCTTTTATTGAACACAACTATAAGATTCATAATAAGAAAATGCTGCTGAGCTTTGAAAGAATAATATTACTTTCTAGAAGGAGCTTAAATTCCAGTTGAGATCTGGACAGATCATAAAAATCTTGAATACTTTATGACTACCAAGAAGTTGAACTGAAGATAGGCCTAGTAGTCATTGTACTTAGTATTGTAGTTAATAGCTTACTAAGTAGTCTTAAGTGTAAAGAGTTTTATAAAAATTACAAGAGAACTCAACAAGGAGTTCTCAATTTATTCCCATGTTATATGGTTCATGTTACCAATATATAAACCTATCCTAAAGTATATATATTGTCCATAAGTTTACTATGTCTATACTATGAGAATAATATACCATAGTTATGTATCCTAGTATTATTGTTCTAGTTTCTTGTACAATATTCTAGACCTATGGCATTATGTCATGTGACTATGATCACATGCCTATTTTATTATGATTCAAGTCTCAAAGTATTAAGACAAAAAAATAACCTTAGATAAAGATTATATAAGAGAACTCAATAAAGTTCCAAGTATAAAATACTTACCTTATATACACTTTGCTAATAGTTTGTGCTATACTAAAAGATATATAGTATGACATCATTATTCCAGAACCTTCTATATTCTTTTATATGATATATGATTGTATGACCATGACTTGTAATAGTTTGTAACATCATATTAATTCCTAACTTTTTTTTTTTTAAGTCAACAATTTATTGTACAGGGTGTGATGGCAGTCTGTGCCTACAGGAGGAATTATGTATGGAGTATCAATACTCTAATCTTTTTATGCAGCTACCCAACACAAAGGACTACTAAGGAATTAAACCTATAACCTCAAGTAGATTTGAGGTAGGTATAATATACATGAATGGTGTTGTAGCAACCACTAGTTGTAATGACCCTGTAGTTTGCTTACTTTAGCAAAGCTCTTAACTGGCTATCTAGTAGTAGGGATTACAAGAGAACTCGGCAAGAAGCCCTCACTGCATTGCTACCCTATCTATATAATTTACAAGTGGTCCGTACTACAACAATGTGTCTACTGCACCTCCTGCCCTAAAGGCCATATTGTTATGGTCTAAAGTCCTTAGAGTTAGACAATAGAACAACTCTTGTATTGAGTAACACAAGAGAACTCGATAGAAAACTCTTCTATAAACTAGTCTACCTTATATAGCCCTACAGATGGTCCGTGCTAGCTACTGTGCACCCTACCCTAAACAACCATGTGTAGTCCATGAGGCCAACATGTGGTGTCCATGTTGTATGACGTTATCTGTTCTTGAATCTTCTACTAAATTCTCCCAAGTCTTGTGATCTATCTTGTGACTATGCCATCAGGTTGTGACTGATGTGACAGCGTGACCTATCAACCCTAA
>Ga0157364_1007247_pt1 | contig 11482 bp, 7 predicted proteins | sample AttsexASBM2_FD_111476 | JGI IMG/M metagenome (GOLD analysis project Ga0157364, IMG submission 111476) | Fungus gardens microbial communities from leaf cutter ant in Ribeirão Preto, State of São Paulo, Brazil - Atta sexdens ASBM2 | ecosystem: Host-associated > Fungi > Mycelium > Unclassified ...
ATATATGTTTATATCTATGTATGATATATATACATACATATATGTGTGTGTGTGTATGTGTGTGTGTGTGTGCGTGTATATACCAGTAATCCATTGATATATCATTATATACATACTTCATATTATGTGAAGTTAAATAAGTTATCAAATTCAGATTATATGATATTGTACCTCACTGAAGATTGGCATCTGGAGCAAATCAACATCATTAGGAAAGACAAATGCATGACATGTTGCACAGACTGGTTCCTCGAAACATGGTCCATAATATCCATTACAAATATAACATGCAGTTGTCTATAAATAAAAAAAAACATAGAAATACATAAATTTTTATTAAAATATAATAAAAAGAAAACTATGAAATGACACAAAAATTTTAGTCGATCCATTATTGACAAATACATATTTACTTATAACAATTAAATTATAACAAGATGATAATTGTTTTAACGGTTAATCTAGTCATCATATAATTAAGTCAATAAATTTCTTCAGGGAAATAATTTATATAATAATAGATATAAATGCGTTTGATATCTTTGTTTTTGTTACAAAATCATGACATTCGATCATCAAAATGTGCATTGACGCGAAAACATTGACAAAATACGGTAATATAATCGAAAGAAAGAGAGGAAGATAGAGTGGAAATTGACTTACCGAGAATTGAAATTCGGGACAGGGGACGTATTCAATCGACTCGATAAAATCGTCTTCTAGATTTAGACTAAGACTCAAGTCACCATTCTCGTTTATTTTCTCGCTGTTACCGTTCTGCGTGCAATCAACAATCTTATCACCTGCCATTTTGTAACAATCATTCGCGAATGTATGTAATGTGATGTATGTATGCATATACATACCCGCCCCATGCGGGCGGTGCAATTCTTTCAGTGCTGCCAAACCAGCAGCAATGAAACAATGAAAAAGTCACCAGATTTTTCAATAGAAATAGGGCGCTTTTTCTAATTGTACAATAAAATTACTAAACACTTTCATGCACCAAGGTATGAAATTTTTTTCCTAGAATGAAAAGTGAAAAGTGAAAAATTTTAATCATTGAAAATTAATGGAAAAATTTTTCATTTTTCACTTTTAACAAAATTAATTTTAAAATTTCATGATTGATATCCAAAGAGAGAAACATAAGGCGGGAATATGAAGATCTTTTTCTTGTAAAATGTGACGCGCAACCAATAAGCTTACAGCTCTTAACATGTTCATTGGTTAACGCATTTTGCCGCGGCAAGTGTTCCGCGTCCAGTGTGCAAAAGCCATAAGCTTATTGGCTACCGCTTGACAATTCACAAAACACAAACTTCACATTTTGCCGCGCGGTAAGCGTTTCCACGTCCAGCAGCGTCTAGTGTGCAGGAACTATAAGACTGAGTTGTTTTCAGTAAATTTCAACTCACTGTCTTATTTTCTTACTATATTATGCTCTTATTCTTAAGTTTATCCAGTAAGTAATTATTGCAGACTTCTATAATTAGACATATCAATGTAATAGAAAGAGATGAATCTGATTTCGCATCCTGCGCTGTCCTTGTTTCAGGGCGCATTCCACATAACGTTCGCAACGCTCGCAAGCATCATTTCATCCTTATTTAATATTTGAAAACAATAAGGACTAGGGTTAGAATAGAAAGATGTTCAACGAGAAAACAAACGAAATGTAACATCTATCACTTAAGTTTTACCATATAATATAAATTAAAGGTAAGTTTGTACTGATATTATGCATATTTTCTTTATATATGTACATATACAGTGGCGTGCAAAAGTTTTCGTTCATTTTCTAAAAAAATATTTTAAGATCTTAAAGATAAAAAAGATATGATCTTAAAAATATTTTTAAGATCATACCGGAAATTTTTACACGCCACTATATATATGTATAAAATATAAAATATGTGTATAAGCTATTTCTTTATAGCACTAACTTTTTTATATATAAAATAATTATGAAATAATCATATTAAAAATCATAATTTTATTTTTAAAGGCTATAAATTTTATATGATTTTGAAAAATTATATTTTTTAGAAAATAGACTTGAGATTAGTTAATATATATATATATATATATATATATATATATAAAATATATAAATTTTATATATAAGTATACCGAATCTTAATACAAAAGTATTAAGTTAATGCTATAAAAAAATCAATGGCTTATGATATTATATTTTATATTTTATACTGGCACGCATTATGATATGTCTAATATACATATATATAATTAAAATATTTTTCTCAATTGAACAATTTCTTTCCAAATTCAGTTGGGCAAATATATGAAGATAATTCGCCATATCGTTATTATTTTAAATGAAATACTGCACTGAAATTAATTACGCAAAAAATAATTATTTTAGGAAAGCTCAAAGTTTCTGTATCTGTTTTTATTATAAATACACATATAATAACTTATATAATTGCAGATCACAAATTTTATGCAAGATTTTATCATATAATTTCGTAAACCTATTGAGAAAAATCTTGATCAATATTGAATTCAAATATTTTTTGTATAAGCATAATGCGATTGAAAAAGATCATATGATCGCTTGAATATTCTTCAGCAATTTCTTCGCGGAATTTAAAAATTGCCAATAGAAAATTGAGCTCATCAACAGTCGAAGCTGGATCGTTGATATTTAAATAATTCAATGTGAATTTATTTATATACTACGTATCTCAAATTCTATTAAACTGCACGCCAAATTGATTTTTTGATCTTGAAACGCTATACCAATAGAACTCTATCGTAGTATTATCACAAATTAAATTACCTAGTAATTTAATAATTTGATGTTTTTAATATGTTTATCAGCATTATTAAGATTTCTAAGATATCTACGAACATCAAATTATTAAATTGCTAGGCAGTTTAATTTGTGATAATACTACAGTAGTTCTGTCGATATTGTGTTTCAAGATCGAAAAATTAATTCAGCGCGTTTGGCAAAATTTGATGTGTAGTATATAAATTTACATCGAATTTAAGCATCTGCAAAGATCCAGCTTTGGTCGTTGAAATAGGATTTCATTTGTTCGTTTTTGTTTGTACGGAACAAATGTGTGCAGGACAGAGAGTCTTCGGATCAGACTCTATCTTATAGCCAATCAAGCTTAAAACATTTGTACGACAAAAACACACAAATGAAATCCTACTCTTACGAGATCTATTTCCTTATCAGTTGTATATTTACATGAACGATCCAATAAGATTCTTATTGTCTATCTTATTTAAAAATATTGCGTTGAGTTATGAAACATTAGTCATGACACTAGAAGATAATGAAGATTATCTCGACGTTATACGCAGTTTGATCTGAAGATCTTAATCTAAAGGTTTCTGTAATTTCAACAATAATTATAGCACTTATGTGTATTAAAAGAATCGATTTACTAGAAAAATGATAAGTCTTGCAATTAAAAAAAAACAATTAATGAAGACTAATGATATATAATTTATGATTTTAAAGTAGCATTATAATATCATTTTATGTTTGCTTACATTTAGAGATTCAATCGGTTTTTAGAAAATAAAGACTAAAAAATAAATTGCTAATAGTTAAAATAAAAGTAAAAGATTAAGAAGGTGATGTGCTTGTATTTTATTTTTTATTACAGATAAAATACATATGTTTTTTTTTTAAGAAAGCATAGCTTACTTGTACATTTTATTTATAATTATTGTTACTAAGATAGAGAGTCTTCATATGTATAACTCATCTGTATTACAATTACCAAGGCAGTCACAATTGACTTATAGAACTGAAAAAAACTGTGCTTTTATTGTACAATAAAATTAATGAGTTAATGAGAATAATTTTGTTAAACTGTATTAACTGTGAAAAAAGTTTTGAATATGTAAAATAATAATAATAAAAAAATATATAATGCGGTTAGTTGAAAAAAAATTACTTGAATATCTAACCATTTAGATACATTTATATAGCTTTGGAAGATTAAATATATTTGAGTTGTATTTATACTTTTACTTTATAAATGTAGAACGTACCCGGCGAACAAAATCATAACCAAAGTTGAAAACTCCCATGCCAAATTTTATCTCCCTCTGTTTTATTTGTAGTATAAATTGTAGAATCTAATTTAAATCAACAATTGAATGAAAAGTAAAGTTAGGTACGAATAACTATAGACAGTTAAAATTCTATATGAAATTATTTACTTGTTCACGTAGGTCTTCATCAAGATTATTATTGGATAATTTGTAAAGAATTGCTATTGTTTCGTTTGCCTGAAATTATTATTAATATATTAAAGTTTGCAGTTAATAAATTAAAGCTTGGAGTTAAATTGAAAGTTTTATTCAAAAGGAATAAGATCAAGTAACTTAAAAAAATAATTAAATTATTCAACATGTATTAATATATGTTTTATTATTGCCAAAATTAATTTTTTTTGCTTATTATAATTACTTAAAGCTTATAATTTATCTTTACCTTATAGTAGATAGTTTGACAGATATGGTTTAAAGTTAGAATCATTATGCTATATACGATGCCCCAAATATAAACAAATAAACTATTTAAAAGCTGTCCTAATATTATATTTTTATTTATATATATAGTATAAATTGCGCGACATAGCTCTATAATAAATGCAAAGTAAGATGTCATTTGTAGTGACATTTGTATATTGAATACTTTGTTCAGCTCGCGTGATATGAGGCACAATTGTAGATGGACATGCCTGTAATTAAATCGTAATAGTTATAATTAAACGAAACACACAAAGACATGTATAAGATATGGTCTAAGCAAAAATATTTTAGTGTAGAAATCGATTAAATTTTAATTACAATTTGTAGTTTACGTATCTCACAATATAGATTGAAGTAATTAAATTAAAATAATATTTATATATATATATATATAAGGATGTTTTATTTTAATTGATATTTCTATAATAAAATTACTTTTCATTAAATATTATAATGAAGTTTTTTATTTCGTTAATTATTTTAAAAAGTACTTTCAAAAATTTTCGAAATTAGCTACAAGAATATGCAATCAAAAATAAGAGTTTTCAGTTAAAAGTTTTAAAATAATTTTGATATGATTTTAACAATGCTATCCAAGGAAACTAATATTTCTGTGCCACTTATTCTACATAACTCTACATAACTTTCTAAAACATTGATTGATTTCATTGTATATGTTTTGTATAAAACATATATCACTAATCCTACAACTTTTATATAAAACATATATCACTAATCCTATAACTTTTATATAAAACATTTTTCCTGAAAATGCTTTCTTTTAAAAATAATCGACTATATCAATTCAAATGAAACATCCTGTATATATGTTTATATCTAATGTTTTTTAACAATTACATTACAATCCACATATATTTCTTGTATTCCTTAGCTTCTGTTCTCCGCTGATTGACTAATAATCTGTTTTGTCTTTTGGTACAATCTGCATTATCTTTTAATAGATCAAAATAAAATACATGAATGTGTTTATTGACTTGTTGAAACCTGGAGCTAGTGTATCTGAGAATTTAATGGAAGATATCTATCTTAGATTAAAATTAATATATTGCTATATATACATATATTTTATTATTAATAAGTAATGAAATAACAATAAATTAGAATTTTGTGTTTTTATTTTAATATATTACATAAAACTAAAATAAAGGGATAAAAATTGAGAGCGAGTATCATTTCTTATTCCAGACTTGAAAAAAATTATATACATATATACGCAAACTTGTATACTTATTGAAATATAATTAAAAATGTTTATTAATGGCTCAACAATTCGACGTGCGTTCTTGCGTCACGTAAAGAGTTTACGTCACGTAAGAGACACTTAGAACATTTGTTATAATTAAAAATAAAAAATCTATAGTATCAATAATAAATATTACTTTTTTATTTTTTATTAATAAATATTTGTTTGAATTATATCTCACTGTGTCTCAGTGAAACTGAGAACTAGAAACAGTGGATTTGTGAATATATATAAAGTTTATATAAAGTTTATATAAAGTTTATATTATAAACTTTCTTTCACATTTTGTAATGTAATCTCGTTTTTTCTGAAGTTCATTTTCGAAGTTTATTCTTTTATTTTAGGTATATCTGTATATTTATCTGTATATATATATATATATTTAGTATACAGAATAATATGATTTTATTATTTTTCAAACAGAATATATTTTTATTTTTAATATTATTTTATCATTCAGGCTACTTTACAATGCATTCTTTACGATAACAATGCCATTGATAAAAAATAAAATTTTATTTTAAATTTTATGAACAATCTCAAAATTTAAGAAATTTTAAAAATCCTTTAAATCCTTTATAGGTTATAAATATTTTGGCGCACATTGTCTGTGAAATGTTCTATACATATCACTTTAAAAAGTAAATAAATAAATTATAAATATATATATGTATATATAAATGTATATGTGCATATTAATATATATATATATATATTTTTTTTTTTATTATACCGACCCCAGCATAGTTCCCCAAGTCAAAGCACTTAATGTATTGACATGAAGCAAATAATTTCCCAGAAATGGAAAACACGTATGAGTGATGCTGAAATATTTGTAATTCAACCAAAAACTATCGCATGCATTCATGAAAAAAGACATTACAATCCATCCGATTATCATTCGAATTATCCAATTACGCAACCATTGATATTCCTTTGCTGTTCCAAGTATTTCCAATGTGTCATCCACTATAGAAAGTTTACGTAAGCACATTTTTAATTCCTTTAAGAAACATATTAATTTATATGTTATAATTGTGATATAAAGAGAAATTTGGAATTCTATATATCAATAGAATTTAAATTATTATTAGCATATGTATAGAGAATGTGATAGAGGAAAGAGAAGTTATTAAAATATAATTAGGATTTGAAGTATAAGATTTAAAAAATTATAAGGTATCTGAGCTGAATAAGGCCTATGTTAAAATGTATTACTTAAAAAAATGCGCTTTACGCATAAAATAATAATTCACTATACTACTGAACGCCATTTTGCAACACGAGTGTAAAAAGTCATTTCCGATGTATTTTTGTTGAACATGAATCCGGTAATAAAAGTTGGCTATCATGTTGAGAAAAAAAATCTTAATATCAAAAAACAAAGACTTTAAAGTTTAGAGTTAGTAACTAACTTTAAAGTTAGTTTTTAAAACGTTATCACCGGCAGTTAATCTTGTTGTTTAAATTAATTTCATTAATGCCACATCACAAAGTATTAACTTTCAGCTTTAAAATGCATCTTACTTCATTTCGATATGATTTATTTTCGAGATATAGCAATGTTTGAAAATATAGATAATTCTTTTCTCATGTAATAGTATCCAATAGATAAATAATATTATTTTAAAGAAAATTAATATTTTTAAATATTTTTTTAAATATTAATTATATCATTCTTTAATAGAATATTGATTACAATTATTGTAATATTAGCTTTATATTTAATATCACAATTTCCCCTTACATTGTCACAAATGACTCTATATTGTAAGATTATCGCAATAAAGAACATAAGTTAACAATTTTTTTCACATTCAAAATTAAAATTAAAATTAAAATTAAAATTGATCATATTATCTAATTAATTTGCATATATTTAAAATATTTATATAACATTTTATAATATTTATAATATTTATATAACATTTTCAAAAAAGAAATCTTTAAATTAATTAAATAATTACAAATTATAGAATGTTTAAATTCAATTTTTTTATTTTTCTCACAATAACCCATAATGACCTTATGTACTTAAAAGATGTGCCATAGGAAGTAGATAAAGAGCTAAGGAATTAAAATTGGCAGCAACACATTTGTTTAATGTAAATGTAATATAAACTTGTGACGAAGTGTATGTACGAACCATTTTTATAATATAATAATTTATTTCAAAGTTTATCAAGTGCACATTATTTTATAGTTTATTATAATATATTATAATATTATTTAATTTTCTAGCTAATGGAAATAGAATAAATAAGTGAATTATTTACATTGAGTATATTTTTTAGGAACAATAAACTCTTATCAAATAAGAATGATTTTCCTGCTAACTTTTAAAAGCTAAAATAACATTTAAATTATTACAATTTTCCAAAGATTAAAAGATGAATTACATTACAGACCAAATTAAAAATAATTGTGATGTTTAAGGGTGGAGTAAGTCCTAAGGGATTTTCTTTTTATAATTAATAATTTTAAAACTAAATTTAGAAAGATAATGTTCAGTTTCTTTGTCATTTTTATTTTATTTTTATTTGAGCCTTATATTCATATGCATGTAATGAGGCCTAATATCAGAATTGAAACATTTTTTTTGTTTACTTACAAATATAGAAGATATATTTCATTTTTGTGAGTGAAAATAAAGATTTTATTTTCACTTACGTTAGTTTATTTCATTATTCCCATAAATAGAATTTTAAAAAACAAAAATTAGATGGATCTTACTTGGCTCAGATATCTTGTTGGAAGTTAATTTCAGACAATATATATATACAATAATATAAATACAATATAATATAAATACAAATATAATATAAATACAATATAATATAAATACAAATATTAATTCTATTTATTTTGAATGCAACAAATAACATCACATTAAAACTGATATTTATTTTTGAAAGATTTTTATTTTAAATTAATATTTGTCTGTAACTGAGAGATCAAAATTATCGTCTTTATGTCTGTTTCTATTAATATAGTTTAATTTTTATTTTGAACTAAGTTTTTGTCTTTTTATGATACCGTTTCTAGATTCCAGTGTAGATTAATTTCGGTTCAATTTGCTCTTTATTTTTTTCTAATTCTTAGAACTAGGAAGAGATAATTGAACCAAGATTAAAATTAAACTATGTACATTGACAGTGGTACAAAAATTAGAAAAACATGAAGAGTGGATTGAATTAAGGTTAAAATTAATTTACATTGGTAGAAACAAACACCAATGAAGAAAACTTCGTTTAACGATTAAATGAAGATAAAAAAAATGTTGATAATTAAAAAAGATTAGAGATTTGGAGTATCTTTAAAAATTCTTACCTTAAAACGAAATATGCCAACAAGCATCGACACAATCGCAGTGATCATTATTATTACATTAGGCCAAGATACGTATAGACTGTATAGATACGGAGTATAGCTATTGTAAATTAGATAATAGAAGAAATACGTAAAAAGAGTCGATGTGATTAAGAAATACAAATAAGTGAAATACGGTCTAGGTTGTCCAAGAGGATATTCGAACAAGCCTAAACCGCAGAACGAGCCGATGATCAATAACGGCGCCAATGCTGTCTGGATTGTTTTCGTCATGGTTACTGATTAAATTTAAATCATATCTTGCTGCATGAGACACAAATGCGTTTCAATATTTTCCACAAAAATTTCAGAAACAATTTTTTTCCTTTAGATCCTTTAGGAAACTTTGCAAGAATTACACTGTAAAGTATATTAAATTGAAAGTGCTATTTGACCAGCAGTATTGAGCGAAAGAATAAAAACACATATAGATAATCTAGATTAGATTGCTTTTTTCTTGTGGAATTATTATTTATACATATGTAATTATCATAAGGCGTAAATGGTCATAATAATGGCTTTGCGATATTGCGTTTTTATATTAAGTTCAAATCTATTTAATCGTTACTTTTTATCTACAAGACTTATAAGTAAAGCTATGTTATACATTTTTTAAATAAAGATTAAATGCAAACATTTTTTTTAATTATGAAACAATGGATTAAATAGAATAATATATATGAATGGCATTCATATATACATTTAGCGATAAATAATTTAAACATAATTTATCTATTACTTTTCCCGAATTAAGAATGCGAAATAAAAGGTAAATGACAGAATTAATATGAAAGTAACAAAAAGCTTTAAAGCATCAATCCTTTATTAAAAACTTTATTATTGTGTTCATTGTGTGGATTTGGTGTAATAAAAAGTTATAACAAATTAATAATTACTTATCGTATCACAACTGAAATATCGAAAATACTCATGAGTGTGTGCGTAACGAATGTAAGAAGTAAAGCAAAAATCATGCAATAAAGTCTATTCATCGGAGAATATTAAAAATGTAAAGGATATATTATTTTAGGATATGTCCTATTTTGTAAAATGCGTTAATATTTCGACAGTTAGACGATTAGCGCGCGATCTTGAGATTGTTTTGATGCGGAAGGGTGGCGTCTGGCGTATGGGTGCTTTGTTTATGCGCATTCACTGCGTAGTCATTCCCATACCGTGACTCATATGGGCAGGTAATCGCGCCGCGTGGACTCTCTTCTTCACAATTTCACATTTCTTTTTGAAAACGATTGCGATAAATGCTAGATGACACGTAAAGTTGTACCTTATGAATACTCATAGTATATACGATTATTAGCTCGCACGATTAGTTATTCATAAAAGGATCGAGATGACACATAATCATATATCATGGAACAGATATTTCGTACATTTTATTTGGAATTAAAACACGATGAAAAATTAGAATTTATTACTTTTTCGCGATAATTATATACGGACGACAATTATTTTTGTTTAATGTAAAATTTTTTTCTCGCTTAAGTATAATTCTCGATTGCTTCGAATGGTATCACACGATCGTAAAAAGCAACGTTAATAAATATATTCATGCAAATAACGCAATTCATGTTATGCCTTTCAGACCTAATATATAGTTTGTGTAATTAATAATTTAATTAATTTTTCATTTTTATACATCTTTCATTATACGATCCGTATAAAAAATTAAGCGTAATTTTGGACCTATTTATCAATAATAAAAGAAATATTTTTTTTATTAATCTCTAGTCTATTTCATTGACTCTAATTTTACAGATATCGCAATAAGAGATTTAGCCCTTTTATCTGCTCCGAATTTATTTCGTAATAGTGATGAATTGATGAGTACTTGATATACATTTCTAAAAGTTTACTGATAATTACATAATAATATACATAATGGCTATATATTACATTTTTCAGATGATATCTTTTCGCTCACGGGTACGACCTTGATGTAGTGGGAGGATATATTAGGTGTAGTAAAAACAAATCCATTATTTTTCCATTCAATTTCATGCAAAAATAATGGATTTCTTTTTACTACACCTAATACATGAAAAGAAGGTTTTTCTTAAGTATCTAAAAATTTTTGGATCTATCTGAATGATATATCTAGATAAATTTTTAGATATTGAGTAAAATCGTTCTTTCCGTGTAAAAATCCACCGATGGAGAAGCTAACATACTCTCGCCGCCGATTTAATTGAAGTGAACGAACTGCTGCCGATTCGTCGCGTCGCGCGTTTGCTTCGGGAGTGCTGTTGAAGTTATCGGAATAACTAATAGACTTTTCATAAAATATTCGATGGAAATGTAGTTCGA
>Ga0157364_1007248_pt1 | contig 11480 bp, 8 predicted proteins | sample AttsexASBM2_FD_111476 | JGI IMG/M metagenome (GOLD analysis project Ga0157364, IMG submission 111476) | Fungus gardens microbial communities from leaf cutter ant in Ribeirão Preto, State of São Paulo, Brazil - Atta sexdens ASBM2 | ecosystem: Host-associated > Fungi > Mycelium > Unclassified ...
GACTAAAACCATTAGTTGCCATTTTAAAACGAGGTTATTATAATTCAATGAAAATAATAATCGAAATTATAATGATTCGCGTTACTTTTTAAATTTTTAATAATAAGTCATCTTTTAAAATTAGTAACGAATAAAGATAATGAGTTATTTTTCTGAAAAAAGAATGATAATGATGAGTTGCGAGAGAGAGAGAGAAAGAGAGAGAGAGAGAGAGAGAGATTTGGTTTATTTTCGGAAATATCAATATATTTCACATATAATTCTCTTTTCTCAATTTATTGAATAAATAATCAATACATTCGTGAATCAAAATATAATAATACGAGCTTTAAGTTCTCTCGACACGATTCGGTATTCGACTCTTAGCTAGTCAGCGAGCTATTTTATCTTGCAGGATTATAAATTTCGGCGACTTCGGGGACGATTAAACGTCCCCACGAGGGAGAAGATGATTCGCATCTTTCTTCTCGTTTCTACGGGACCAAAAAAAATCACTCGACTGGTGAAAATACAGTCGGAACATATCGCGCGCTGCGGAACATGGACAAAGCCATCGAGCCGCGTTTCGTCTCGTTCCAATTCCCCGGGGCACCATCCTCAATGGGTTCTAGCCCATCCCTATCCTCCACCCTCATCCTACCATCCCTCCACCTTCGACGACATTCCAATTTATTCTCAGCTGCTGGCTGGCACGCTTTACGACCAAATTCCCTCTCGCAAGACGCTCTTCTCTCCATATCCTATATCTTTTCCCTTCCTTTAGTCTCTCTCTCTCTCTCTCTCTCTCTTACTTTGCTCCTTCTTTTCTAGTTTTTTCACGATATTTGATCCTCTTTCCTAATATCTTTATCTTTTTTCTTTTCGTTTAATATATCGCCGTTTATCGTCAACCACTTTTAATCTAGCTTTTATGAAATATTCATATTAAATATCTAGTGCATCGAATTATAGAATAAATATCTTACAATTAGATAATTTTGATAATTTTTATCATAAATTTGAAATTTTATATTAATAATATATACAATAAAAAATCATGAAAAAGATAGAAATAATGATTTAACTATTTAGTTTTACTAACTTAGATTATTATTTCGCCGAATAACCGTAACTCATTTATTTAAATTACCTTCTATATTCGAAATGTCGATAATCCTTTAAGCATCTCCTCATTGAGAGCATGACTATTATTTGTGTACTTACCCTGTTTCCCCTATTGACGTTTGCTTCCTTGAGTCCTTTTTCTGCCTGTATTTATTTTCGCGTTTTTTTTTGCTCCTTACCGACCTCAATTTTCGTCTCTTTGACACTCCGAGGTTTATTATCGAGCTTTATCCGCGAACTTCCTGTCGGTTCGACCAGGCAAGGAATAAAAGCTCCGTAGCCTCGAAACTTTTGCTGCACACATACACGTGAGTGCAAATGGTCAAAGTGAAAGAAAGGTGAGGCGTTAGAGAGAGGAAAAGGGGGAAAGGGGAAAAAGACGAACGAGGGCGGACAAGTAAAGGAGACAGATGGTAGAAGGCGCGGTGGAGAAGGCCCGAAGGGAGTGGGCCGACTCGTACAGCCGACTGGCAACATCAAAGAACCATTCAGAAGTTCCCCGTGCCTTTGAGATTTTTCCGTTAAACGAGCTCCAGGCGGTTACCGATTCTTCGCTGGCAGGATAGAACGACGAGGATGAAGACGGTGAACAGTGAGATCACTGGATATCGATAGGGTCTCATAAAGATCCATTTGGACCAGTTGGCCTTGCACCACACATTTATACCGCATGTGAATAACGATAGAGATTGGAAATTGCGGAGGCAAATTTCGAAAATCGAATCTTTGCGGAACCTAAGAATGTCAAATGTTTGAACGTTGTCCTCGAATTTTTTATAAGCTCAGTATCGATAATTTTGTTTTTCGTGGATTATAAAATATCTTATTTATTTTAAGAAATGAGTTTGATGAGAATCATTTTTTTGAAATAACGATATTATTCTTTTATTAATGTCGCGCTTAATTCGGGAGTAATCATCTAATTTCTCTCTCTTTTTTTTTCTTTTCTTTCTCAAAAAAAAAAAATTCAGAAATTCTGGTTGAACAGATTAAAATTTTCTGATTGTATTTATTAAATTTAACCAGAATTCTGATTGATACGATCAAAATCGTCCGATTGTTCATTTTTAATCGGAAATTTTTTTCATTATATGGACATGGATTTAGTCGTAATTCTTTGAAACAAGTAAATAGAAATCAAATAAATATTAAACAAAATAAGCTTATTATGACAATGTGTTAAACAAAATTAAGATTTTAATTAATATAATGTTTTTTTATTGGATAAAGAATAATTATTGAAAAAAGAAAAAATATATTAAACAATATCTATACTAAATAATATTTTATAAAAAGTAACATCTTTTCACCATTGAGACAAAGACACCTCAGATGAATTCAAGTGATCGATATAATTCCAACAATCTTGTAAGCATCATTTTAATTAACGCTTATTCGATCGTTCGTCTTTGTCGTTTGAATCAATTATTTCGAGAATCTTTTAGTTTATATAGTGTTCCACAGTCACATTGTTACTATAATAATAGTGTATAGTTTGTTCGACGCACGCATCACCGAGTACCACTGTTGTCGCGACATCCGCGAGCGTAATAGTATCGAACATCAAAGCAATTTTCGTAATGAATTTCGCCGCGGACATGGGAGAAAAAACCGCCGCTGATGCGATGGGAAACGAAATGTGATTAAGGTCGGTATTGAGTTTCGCTCGCTGTGCCTCGCTTCACCTAGCGTAGCTTCGCTTACCTGGCCTCACTCTGTTAAGATTTCGTGCGTCAAGCGCGACTGAATAATTCAGTCGCAAAACAAACGATCTTAGGAAGTGCGACGATATATTGCCGCGGCCCTGACGAGAACAAGGACGACGACGACGACGACGACGACGAGGATGGCGACAAGGATGGCGGAGAGAGATGAGTTTTGTGTACATGTCGCAGCTGCCTGCATTGTGCAGGAAAGTAATCATGCTAATGTATTCTCGCTCGAATGTCGTGCCCGAGAGGCGAGAGAGGGCGAGAGTGGTGAGGTGGATTGCGAAGTTTATTCTTAAACACGATTAGCGATCCTGAAGGCTAAAGCATCCTGCTCTAACTCCGTTGTCGATGGACCGCGGGGGGGGACCACCACGTAGGTACCCCGGTAGAAAGTGAGAGGTATCCTGCAGGGGCCTGCTTTATATCGCTTAAATATCGGATTAACGATTCCGGAGAGACGAGATTGCTGACACGCGAGAGAGATGAAATGTTCATTTTTCCCTCGATATCCTTCTTGGAGATAGGGCTCGTCTTCTTAAAAGAAACGAAAGAGGATGATGCCGATCGAGCCGATCGATCCCTGCTCTGTAACGACGTAATGATTGCGCGCATTTAACTCTCTTCGATTTAACTCCTCTCAAATAAGCGATTTATAAAACCGAGTAAAATTAAAACTCTGCGTACTGGGAATGGCAGAAAATTTCTATCCATATTGTCACGATTTGTATGTATGCTTGCGCGATGGCAGACATGTAAAGAAGAACAGTGCGAATAAAGCGGAAAATTAAAGTGTGACGAATGTCGATACTGCGATCGAGTAAATGTTCGAAATATGCGATACCAGATGTTTTATCAGTAGATCATCACGTCACATTATCAGATTTTTAATTTTAGTCATATCACACATTTCCGCGTATTGGCACATTTGATAATTGTCATATAGCAATTTTCTGTAATAGTACAAATAAGAGAAAGATTTCTATATTTGGTTGAAGCAAATCTTGCTACTTTGACGCTTAATCTTTTAATCTAATGGTAAAATTTTTTTCAGAATGCATCTGGAAAGATGGAATCCTACCCAATATTCCGTTTTGTTCATTTTTCATCTAATCAGTATCTATACAAAATAAGTAAAAAAAATAATAACATGAAACTTATTCCTTCTGTATATTTATAGATGAAAAAATGTATACAATACGTATAAGCGAAGGCCATATTCGTAGATGTTGATCCTAATAATATTTTTGAGTGAAATTATAATTTCCAGTTTAAAAAATTCAAACCTAATAAATTAATATTCGAATTAAATTTAAAAAAATGCTTTGTTTGACAAAGTGAGTTCATATTTGACTCCGACCTTTCCATCACAGAATTAATTATGTTCATATGTAAAGGATCCCGCACAATATCATAAGATTTTGGTCCTCGCTGAAATTTTAATATGTTATAGTTCTTGACTCACTGCTCAAAAGTGTCCATAGGCACAAAGTTTGAAAATGACTAGTTTTTTGTTATAGTCTTTTAAAGTTTTATTTTATTAATGCCTCAAAAGCAAATTTCTGTAATAAATCAAGAGATTTTAGATAACAATATGCCATCTACTCTCATCACCTTCACTCCCAACCCCACTCCCACACACTACGCATGCATTTTTATTATGTATTTAGATGTATTTTTGCTAGATTTTTACGACTCCTCTCACGTGTATTTGAAATGCGTGAATCCATTTACCTTTCATGTACGAAGTTGATTATCATGACTCGAATGTTTATTTCCGCGTATGAAACTCCATGTATAAAAAAATATCAAGCACCTTAAACGTGGGAAGCAAGGAGATTTATGAAAATCAAGCATCCCAAAGGAATGATGTCCGTTATGTCCACGTCGTTTATTCTGTAATTCTGAAAACCAGCGAAAAACTAAAATCATAAATGCATCATTAATGCATACACAAACACACACATACGAAACTTCGATTTTTATGCACCTCTTTCATGTAAAAATGCGCGCGGGTGTATATGGGAATAGGGGTGGGGGTGAAGTGAGGACTGTGAGAGTGGTTGCAATATTAACATAAAATTTCAGCTAATTTCACCGAGGGCCAAAATCCTATGATTTTATCATAAATATGGGGTCCTTTTTTCAATTTTATACATTTTTCAATTTTATAAACTGCGCGCCGAATCGATTTGTGGCAATTAAAATACAATCACTAATTGAAGCTGAGATAATAATATTACTAATTAAATTGAACGTCAATTTAATAATAATAATAATAATAATAATAATAATAATAATAATAATAATAAATCTTAAAATATTGCAAAAAAAAGTTATTGTGAGAAATATCATTTTCAGTCAAAATTTGAACTCGAAACTTCTGACAAAAAAAGTGTATTATTAAACACTAAGATCTGCTTCGACTGAATATAGAAATTTTTTCTTTGCATTATTTATTTCTTATTTGCATTATTATCCATTTTTCACTTACTACTTACTATTTTCTTAATAAATTTTATATAATTGTATTATCATAGATTGTTCAAGAAAAGGACTCCGAATTTTTCGGGAAGATGAAGATTTAAAAATGAATTTTTAATGCAAAAATGTAAAAATGATGAACGTTTAAAATATCTCCATTGTTCTTGATTTGATTGAGAAAATATTACAGAGAAAAGTTGTTCGATATGAAGAGACATATATTATGATGAGCAAAAAATTTATATCCAAGTCATATTTTTTGAGACTTCACCTTCATTTTTTTAAATCGATTAATTATATGATTTTTTTACACAATATAATTCCTCTAATTATTCTATATTATAGATGAAACATAATCATTATAATTGAATAATATCGAAATAAAAACTGTATAGATCGACAATCCGTCAAAAAAAATTTAATATATTTTTATATCCATATTAGAGCGACACTTACAGTATGCAGACAGAAAAATATGTTTTAATAAAATTTTCGAACGTGTAAAATTGATGTGCATGCTATGTCCTATCGCGTGCAACGAAGCTGAATATTTAACGTGATCCTTGCGTAAATATATATTTTGGATTTGTCTACTATTTTATCAAATAAATAAACAGTAGAGTGTACATGGGACTTTCGACTCAAATTCAGCCTGCGGTAAATGTGAAAAGCCATGTTTACAAGTACCGAGATTTTACCAAAAAATAACTCTGGGAAATTTGTCGGATTCAACGTTAGATCCACTGTCGTCTGGAGGCATCTCTTCTCGCAGACTTTGTCTGTATATCTCGAGAGAAACTTCTTAGTATCACCTTATGGCCATTAGCAAAGAACGGGGAGGTAGAAACGAGGTGCCTTAAATGCAACGCGTCAAGGCGTTTCCAGTTCCGCACAACGATTGGGAAGAAGACAGAATGAAAGTAAGATAGAATGAAAGTAAGATAGAATAAGAAAGTAAGATTGAATAAGGAGGGAACATGACAGCGGAGAGAACGGGAAAGAAAGAGATGAATCCCGACGTTTTAATTCGAGATGGAAAGACTGGATGGGGAAGAGGATGAGGGGAAGAAGAAGAAGAAGACGGAAGCAGAGAGCGGCGGTCGGGTCGGGCGTACGTTCCAGATTTCTGAAGCCGTTCAATGATATTCTCGAAGAGAACGAATGAAGGCGGAGGGCTCCGGATGGCCGCAATGGAGTTGGATTTAGCTGGAGGGCGGATGGCAAACCGGGTCGCACAGAGCTGGAAGATGCGGCTGTGTGTTCTCGAGTCTCATTCTCTTCCCCGTATTTCTCCCTCTCTCCGCTCGCCGCATTCCTCTTCTATCTCTCTCTCTTTTTCACTCTCTACTCGCCACGCCGTAAGTACATGTCTATCTATAGACGCGCACGCGATCATGTTATACCATGTGACTGAATAGTATTTGGATGCACCGGTCGATCCCTATCTGACTCCCGAGATGCAATTGACAGGTCCGTGTGGGTTTGTGTAAACCATCCGGAAAAATATAGCTCGCGAGGAACGAAGTTCTGCTATATTCTTCTCTCTTTGGTATCAATGCGATTTGGGTGCTGATCGACAGTATCTCTTGCGAAACGGCAGAACGATAAGCGAGACTGACAAGCGAAACATTTAATCGTACTAGTAGTAATATATATGCTTGCCGATATCTATCGTATCGTTTCGCAATCATAAAGATTAATATATTAACGGAGATCTAGTCAAATCTAGTCACATAATAAAAACAGATGGTTCACGTACACATGCAAATATATTTTACTTTTCAGGTTTTTATTAATTTAATTTCATTGACATCTATTTTTTAAAACTTAAAATTATTGAGAATGCTTTTGAAACAATTTGTTATTAATATTGAAATCGATTTTAAGACATTCTATATATTTCAAAATATATCGCCGCATTGATGAAAAAAGTGAACACATAAGTAGAAAATTAATATATATTTTTGAGATATTAAAGAAAATCAACCTTATAACGACTGATAAAAAATACACATTTGTAGAGAGAGATAGCCTTCCTAATTTACCGATAGAAAGCAGAAATATCCTCTGAACAATTGCAACGATTGTTTATTAAAAAAAAACATTTTTTAGTTAGATAAGATTGTTGTCAATGCTGAAATTGTTATAAAAAAATATCTTATTTGAAATTATATCATTTTTTCTTAAAAGCTAAGTATTTTAATGTGATTTCATTTATAGAAATTTATCTTATTTCAAATTGTAACTTTGTTTAGTATATTTAAGAAATAGAACGTTCAAATTGAGACAGTTTCAAATCTTAAATTTAGACATGTGATATTTCAAACATTAGGAAATTGTTTTTGAAATACGACGTATCTCAAGATATCACAACTTTGACAAGAGATAAAATTTATATCTTTAATAAGCCAGCAAGAATAAATAGGCAAAATCAAATCGGACTTATTCAATTTTTTAGTACTCATTTTGGACTAAATTATATTATCAATAAAAATTTTGTATCCTGTGTCATTTTGAAAAAAATGTGACACTACTAACTTAATATAAAATACAAATTAGTACAAAATAGGTACTAAAGAGTTGAATAGATCCAGTTTAATTTTGCTTATTTGGTCCTATTGGATATATTATTAGAGATTAAATTGACACTGTATTAACATTGCAATATTCGAATTTTAAAAATACAATTTTAAAGACATTATAATTGAAAATGACACAATTTTGACAAAGTATACATTATAATTGAAAATGTAATATGGAAAGAAAGTGAAATTATACATATTTATTATCCTAATTAATACGTTTTAATTCAAAATTTTTTTTAATGCCTTACAGAAAGGTTGCTAATTTTGAAATGTCTCATTTTTCTATCAATGCGGATAATATATTTCACTAACGCAATCTAATTTTCTCTGTTATCCAATTTTATGTAGTATCGAATAATCTCATGGTAAGAAATGTAATTTCTATCATCTTACATTTCTTAATTTGAACTTTCTTGCGGAGAGAACATTTTTTTAAAGAAAAAAATTCAGATAGATCGTCTTCTAAGAAATCTAATTCTGATTGCTCGCAAGAAACCGCGAGCGAACTGCATAGCTTTGCCGATTCAGGATCAAAGGAATGATTTGTATTTCCTTTCCTCATGGGTCTCATTCCGGTCGGGCTGCAATCAACGATTATAATGATCGATCTAAATTCAACGACGATCTCGTGGAGCGAGCGACAATTTATTAACGATTGATTTGCAATGTAAATTCACGGTAGAGCCTGAGCGAGCGTCGCGTTACGACGATCGATATCGACTTTGCCGACGCGCGTGATCATTCCGCCAGTGACAACTATGACTCGCGAGAGTCGCCGATTGGCTGGTCACGTAGTACGGACGTTAATTACGCTTCGGTCCTGACTAAGAGGGAACTTTGTTCCCGCGAGGATTAGACTCTCTCGCCGGATTCTGGAATCGTGCGGCGGCGGTTCCGCCCGGTGTTAACATCGGCACACCGGATACATACTGAATAGGATGACGTGCTGCTTCGTTACGGTTCTCGTGACATCCCTTCTTTCGAGGTCAGTTAGGGACCGATCCTATCAGGGCGTTATGAACGATAATCCGGTAGATTCGCCAGTCATTGAATTTTGCCGTCGAGGTAATCTTTCCCCGCTATGTATCGCAAATGTGCTACTATTTCACCGAATAAATTATTCAGACGTGCTTTTAAGAGTTCCATGCACTCGCTCCTTATCCATTTATGGGTTACGGTATTTTGCAGACCTTTACAGTTTTGTATATATTATTGTACATATTTTCTTGTATTAGTGAAATGCGTAATATAAAAATAACTTTATCCAATATCGTTTAATCTACGATTTTTATTCAATGTTAAAAACTAGTGGTTAGAGATGAAAAGCATTTCTTAACATTAATTAGAGAAAATATGAAACATTTTCAATATTTACATTTTGGTGCAATGATGATTTAATTATATCCATAACCATGTACAAACGGCAAGTAAGCCATATCGGATACTCGGATAACTTACCCAATGTGGGCTAAGGCGTTGCGAATTTGTGAGTCCAACATTAAAAGCTAGTGGTCAGATTTTAAATTCATAGAAAACATTTCTGAATGTTAACATGAAACATTTTTAATATTTTATCGTGGGTGCAATGAAGATTTAAAATCCATGTACTATTTACAAACTATTTACAAACAGCAAGTAAGTCATATTGGACGCAATTACATTAATAATTAAAAATCGAGTAGTCGAGAGATGCAGTTGCTTCATAAATCAGTTGAAAGATCATGTATAATATTACAATATTCGATTTCGCGTATGATACAGATTTGATTGGAATTCGTGAAATCGATCATTGCAAAATGGAATACCGCGCACCGGTAAATCAAGGGTCATGAATAAATTTCATGTGTCTTAGCCCTTAAGAGCCTTAGGCTCGCCGCTGATGCAACCTCCGGCAATACCGTGTAATTGCATAATTTATCGTGGACGCAGTGAACCACGCGCTAATGGATTTCCGAAATAAATTTTGATAATCGCCCGAGGCGAACCATATCTATAGTGATTAATTTTCAAATCGATCTTAGTGTAGCACATTTGTGATTTTATATTGATAAATAATATTGATAAATAGCCTTCCTAACAACAAAATAAAATGTTAGAAATAAACACATTATTTAAAAAAAATATATATAAATTTGATTATTGCATATATGTAAATTTTAAATAAATGTAAATATAATCTAGAAAGTATGCTCGAAAATAACCAATCAATCAGTTTCAAATTAAATAATTTCTTTTCATTTCGAATTCCACGATCATACACGCAGCGCATTAACAATTCATAATATATTATCTATAAAATCGCATCGGTATACACATCATCATATATAGGTATACGTGATGAGTGTTTTAGATGTTTTACAATTAAATACCTTCATTTCCAACGAAACAGCTGTAAATAATAGAGGCTAATTTCGTGATTCATCAAACACGGCGCGTTTACTTGATTACTCTCAAAATAAATGCAGTTATTTATACCAGAGATAAATTATGGTTGGCACAGTTTCCGGAAGATTTAATTAATTCATTTGTAGTTCATTTATAATATATACTAACTGATGATCATTAAGAATATGTTCGTTATTAAGTAGATTTGAATAACATAAATAATTTATTTATTTAGATTTCGATAGCTAAATTTATTCTTTTTATCCCAGATATGAAGTGATAATGTAAGTTTACAGTGCGCACAATTCGATAAGTTTAAGTGCTTAATGCGCAAATTACATTAACGCGAGGAAACATCGTTGCTGGCAACGCCCTGCTCAATTGCATAATTTATTCAGTGTAACGTACTCGCTAATGGATTTCCAAAATACATTTCGACAGTCCGACGGAAGCAACTCTGCACTATGGATAGCAGAGTGGCGAGATCACACGTTAGCATTGAAAGTGCAGCGGAAGAGGCAGTACGAATACAGCGCATAAATGGGTATTAACCCTAAGTGATATAGCGATGTAGCAGGGGTGTAAAGTGAGAGTCGATTGACGTCTGAGAACGTGTCGCTGCCTCGATCAGAGGTTCGCCGATCGAAGGAATATACATGCCTCTCTTTCAATCTTGAAATTTGATGCACTGATACCATATATAACGTAACGAATTGCATCGAGCGTTGTCTTGCTGCTAATTTACCGTGAAAAACGAGGCGTTTAACGAGCCAAGATTAATGAATCTCCAAGAGTTCGATCGACACTGCATCTAACTAATCCTTCAACATACCGCACACAACATCCCAAAAATGGAGCGATCAAGCGCTGCATTGTTCGCCTTTGTTCAAGGATCAATTTAGCAAACAAGCTCACTGGTTCCGATCTATTCAGAATACGCGAGAGTGTGAGCAGTCGCACGTCCCTCCTCTATCTCGGTACATCGGTCGGGATAAACGCAAGTACGGTCCTACATAAGACTCCCCGTCGCCTATCTGTTCCATAACGTATGCTTCGAATGGGTATGCAAAGAAGGCTCGCCTTCTACGATCGGAGAGGATCGCAGGAATGAATAGAGGAGAAGAGGCTCGAAGGAAATGTAGTTGAAGAGAGAGAGAGAGAGAGAGAGAGAGAGAGAGAGAGAGAGAGAGAGAGAGAGAGGAGAGAGAGAGAA
>Ga0157364_1007249_pt1 | contig 11479 bp, 5 predicted proteins | sample AttsexASBM2_FD_111476 | JGI IMG/M metagenome (GOLD analysis project Ga0157364, IMG submission 111476) | Fungus gardens microbial communities from leaf cutter ant in Ribeirão Preto, State of São Paulo, Brazil - Atta sexdens ASBM2 | ecosystem: Host-associated > Fungi > Mycelium > Unclassified ...
CACGCGCTCCCGCGCGCACACGCACACACACACGCGCACACCCACACTCACTAACACACACACGCGCGCGCACGCGCACGCGCACACGCACACACAAGCACACACACGCACACACACGCACGTATCAGCGGCCTGTCTATACCATCCTGCGTTTCAATCGTATCAACAATAGCGGCGAGATATGGCTCGTCATTTTTCAATTCATAACGTGATCTTTGATTAATTAATTTTTAACACGATTTTCAACGCAGGATTCATTTTTCATTTTTCTATCGCGCAGCTTAATTTGGCGGCATACAAACTATGTGTTATAAAAAATACTGACGCAGCGGCTCTACAACACGTGACGAAATATAACTTGAGAGAAGAACTTTTCGATGTTCTCTCTTTTAAAAATAATATAATACTTGCGTGCGTTGATATATGATGAATCTTACGATAATTATACCCATTGTCGAACGAAGTTTTGAAATTCTAAGACTTATACTATATTCTTGAATCTATAATAAAAATATAATACAGAGGAAATGTAATTATGGAATTAGTGAGAAATTGTGGAATATCTCGCATAGAGAGAGAGAGAGAGCATTGTAAGGCGACCATTAGAATTACTTCTTCATAATCTGCTTAGATGTTATAACACGGCCACTGGACATTACTGCGTTGTCAAAAGTCGCATTTAGTTTGCAGGCAAGATAGCTTTACAGATGTATATTTTTTATCCATTATGAGAAATATAAGTATCCATTAATTTAAGAAGTAGATATGAATTTTATAATTTCTAATTTAGTTCTTGAATATGGCTTTAAATGATCTAAATGAAGTAAGTTTGATAACGAAATGTGTATATCAAATGTGTAAAGTTATATATAATACCCCACTATATAATACCCCACACATACATTACAATTATACTATTATATTACTAATTAGTAATATTTCATATCCTCTTTCCTTTTCCATTTCATAATCGCAACATTTTTACTCTTTTCATTTTTTAGTAAATTACATTTGTTCTGTGTACCTTAAGAATTTCTATTTTTATAATATAAATTACTTTACAGTTAAAAAATTTATATCGAAGTTACGTCATATGAATATCTGTTTTAAGTTATTTCAATATTTACTGAGTTATTTCAATAAAACAGAATGGTATTTCCTATAACTTCTTCCTCTATATAACGTATACTTTTTAATATATACTATAGAATTTTTGCATGCGATATTTTTCGAGAATAAAACTTTTGGTCTCAGTTTGCTGTAATTTTATTTATACAGAAAACATAAAATTATACAACTTTTTATATTAAAAATATAATATAAGAATGTTTTTTTAATTCATTTATAATCTCGATAGTTTAATGGCTTAAGAACTCGTACGGAATACAAGAAATCCGGGTTCAAGTTCCGGCCGAGGTAATATTTTTCGCAATAAATTTATTAACAGTTTCAACATATTAACATCTTCATAATATGATGCTTGATGATAGCATCAAATTAATAAATTACTTGTCAATTACGATACTAGATGATGATACTAGAGTAGTTTTAATTGCGTTTAGTCCGGAAAAACAATTCGGCACGTAATTTTAAAGACTACAATATAGTATATGTGCAAGTACATATATAGTGTATATATAGTGTATATATGTACATATATTAGTAATTCAAGATTGAATTATTTAAAGCAATGAAGATCCAGCTTTGATTAATTGCCATAATAGGCATTTTTCTAATATTGATTGTGATTTCATATATAGACTTTTTCATTGCAATGTATCATTCATCGCTTCGATAAGTTATCGAGGGATAGTTTAAAGAATGAATGGGTCTTTATTCAATCTGTATGATATAGCAACAAGTTGATAGTATATCTTAGAATATCTTAGAAAAATTTGTCATCACTTTTCGTATTTTTTCAATCTTTATGAAATTTTCAACTATTTTCAATTATTAAAATCGATCTTTCAGTAGCGTAATTGAGCAGTTGTCCTACATACAAATCCATTAATTTAGTTGCGAATTGTGTTGATAAAATTACTGGAACTTTTTATGAGCTACTTTCATATATAATTATTAATAGATTCATTTTACTTATTTACTTAAATAGGAATATAAAGTTAAATATATGTGTAAAGAACAACGCTACAAATTGAAAAGAAAACAAATGTCATAGTTCACAAGAGATATACCACTATTCTTTTCTTTATTTATTTTATACAAAAGATCTATATAACAATTCAAATTGTTAATTTGGAACCTATTTGCAGCAAGTCGAGCTTAATACTTCGAGCGAGCCTGAAATTACATGCCTATATCGTATTTTGCTCGCGAAGAAACAACATATTCGTCCTTAGATTGGAATATTGGAATACCGGAGGAAGTCTATGGAGGGATGAGGGCGGAGAGTGTTGAAGGTGGAAATAATGCGATTGAAACGAGCTCTGCGGCCGATAGCGGATGCGGCCGCAACACGTGAAAATGGCGTTGCACGACCCTTATCAGACGGTCCATGATTTATAGGCTCGCTGCGAAAGAGTTAATGGAGGCAAAATAGCGCGCGCCGAGCACTATGAATCCTTCCGTATCGCCGGGCACTGTCGATGGTCAGTCCGTTCGACGACCGTTGCGCGTTCGCTCTCTATCACTCCCGGATCTTCCTGGATTCCGAAATGTTCCCGTGGGAATATCGTCGCGACTGGACTATTTCCAGCCGCGAACACACATTCGCCGTTTGTGCCAATTAACACACCGACAGTTCCTCTAATCATTGCATCGTATGTACAGCGATATTATTGATTTGTGTAATATTAAGTCTCTCGATCATTTAAGGCGTTGTCATATTCGAACAAATATATTTCGAAATAAGTACGAGTCAGGAAAGAAATTGGTATGTTGCAATTAGAATAGAACATAATGTTTCCTTATACGAATTAAAATCTAAGCTTTCTGGAAAAAGGAATAAAACTATTTTTCAATTTGATAGAAAATTATTGACTAATCAAATAATATCGCAACAATAATATCTCTAATACTCTTAACATAATCATATGTCATTCTTGTCATTTTTATTTTATATACTGTTAGATATTAAAGGCGTAATCTTTTTTAAATTAAATAACATTTTATTAAATTAAAAATAATAGACTTAATAAAAAACGATAAACAAAGACAGGCTAATGAGAATACAAACGCAGGTTATAAGATACAATTTTAAAATAATTATAAAATTAAGAATTTTTAATTATAAAATCACTGCATACAAGTATTTGACTTACTTTGGAGTCATTCTCAGCGGACACAAATCGGGTAAGGATTCACATCCCCGTAGTTAAATGGCTAGTCACTCGTGGATTGCAAGATCCAAAATGAAATCCATTAAAATATAAAAAGTCGAAACAAAAACATTTATATAGCAATCAGAAAATATATAAGATCTATGAAATTTGTATGTAAGAGAGTGACTCATCATACACATTGCAACGAGGGACATGTTGACAAAAAAGAAAGAAAAAATTAATAAAAGATTAATAATAGAACGTCAAAACAGAAAAAATTAATTAAACATAACGTCGATAATGTGGACCGATATCATTGACATGTTATCAATTCAAAGTTTAGATAGGTTCTGTTCTTACATAAGGGTTAAGACATAAAACAAAGTGGATAAATATCAACTATGGAAATATAGTCAACTGTGAAATTATCAAGCCAATTAAAAACAAAGAATACAAAAAAGGAATTGCATCAATATATAAACAAATTTCATTGGTCATAATTTACTTAAAATTGGAATGTAACCATTATGTAAGAATTCTGTATTCGATTGTAAGTTGAGAGAATTTTCCTATATTTGAATATATAACGTTTTGAAAATTAGATGTTTGCTCAAAAACCGTTCGTTATCAAAGATAAAGATATTTTCCCAATTAAAATCATGTTTCAAAAGAATTCTATGATCTGTGATGACAAACTTATTAATAGAATTATTGTTGATTTGATGACGATGTTCTTGAATTCTTGTTCTAAAATGTCTATCTGTCTTACATATATCGCCGTACAATCTTTGCAAGAAATTTTAGACAACATTTCGCTTATAATCTTTGAGAAGAACATTCTTATGTACTTTGACAAACCAAATTTATTTAGACTGTAATAGTTCAATTTCACTTTTAGATTCTTAGTAATGCCTTTAAATTTGTCAGAAGTCTTCGAATGTAAAGAAATATGAATCATATAGTCCTGTCTTTGTTGCCTGAAGAATCAGAGCTATTATTTTGTATTAAAGTGTATTAAAGTGTTGAAATAATATTTCAACTTTATCAATTTTATCATTAATCGTTTCGAATATAATATGAAATCATAAAGTAATCGTTTTTGAGCAAAACATCAATTTAATTTTTTTTTTCATGAAAAGTCAGTTGAGATAAAAGAAAGCATCTGTCCACCATTCCCATTATCATTTCTCTTTTTTAGGACAAAGGATGAGTAGATAAAAAATTCAGGTATCTGCCTGAAAATGAGAGAGAAAATGATACTAATCAAATTGAAAGCTTCCATTAATATTGAAAATCATGACATCAAAAAAATTGATTGATTTATCACCAATTTCAATGAACTCTAGAGTTTCAGATGAAAAGAAATTAAAAATCTCCAGTATATGATATCGAGATTGATATTGTCCGGATGGAATTACTGTGATGATATCATGGACATATCTGAAGTACAGTGATAACGGAATTCCTACCTCTCTCAGCGCTTTAATTTCAAGATTTTATAAAACTAAATCAGCAATAATAGGCGAGAGAGGTGAGAGAGTCCATTGAAGTACCAAATTTCTGCTGAAGTACACAATTATCAAATTTGAAGAAGGTACAATAGAATAACTTTATGGCAGAATAAATAATATTATGGCATTCATGAATTCATCTTTAGAAATGAAACAATTATCTTCAATATAATTTGAAATGCTTTTTGGCCAAATCAATTGGAACATTAGTAAAGAGTGATTTTGTTTGGCGTCTAGATCAAAGAATAATTATCATCAACTTGTAAATACTCCAATTTTTAATGAGTTGAAAACTGTTTGTATTGCTGAATGGTTTACATAGGAACATTATTAACTATGATGTTGTACAAAAAGTTGGCTAAAACATAAAGAGCTGTTAATATGTGAAACAATGATTCTAAAAGGGCAATCGGATTTATGAATTTTTGGTGAGAGCACATAAGCTCTCGGTATGTTTCCACTGTATAACCTTCTATGTAAATTCCGAAATCCACTTATTCATTTTCCATCGCATTAGCAATTTGTGTAAACTGATTATGACAGAATTGATTGGATCCCTGTTAACAATTACGTAAGTCAGTAACGTTTTATTAACTTTTTTCGTGTATTTGTCTTTATTTAATTGTCAACAGCAGTTCTACTAATAAGTCTATCATCACAGATTATAGAATTCTTTTGAAACATGATTTTGATTGGGAGAATATTCTTATTCTTGATAACAGTTTTTGAATATTCAAATACAGGAAAATGCTCTCAACTTACAGTCAGATACAGAATTCTTACATAATGATTACATTCCAATTTTAAATAAATGACCAATGAAATTTGTTTATACATTGATGCAATTCCTTTCTTGTAATTTTGTTTTTAATTGATTTGATGTATAATTTCCATATTGTTGATTATATATTTCCATAGTTGATCTACTTTGTTTTATGTTTTGACCCTTATATAAGACAGAACCTGAACTCTGAACTGACAACATATGATATCGATCCACATTATCGACGTTCTGTGTTTTATTCATTTTTCTTTTTTGTCGACATATCCCTCATTGCAGTGTGATGAGTTACTCTCTTATAAATTTCATTTAAAGATAGATCTTATATATTTTCTAATTGCTATATATAGATATTCTTATTTCGATATATACTTTAATGGATTTCACTTTGGATCTTGCAATCGAGTGACTGGCCATTTAATTACTCTGCGAGAGATGTGAATCATTACCCGATTTATGTTCGCTGAGGATGAGGATTCCAAAGTGAGTACTTGTATGCACTGATTTTATAATTATAAATTCTTATAATTATAATCTTATAATTATAATTACTTTAAAATTGTATCTTTTTGTGACCTGCGTTTGTGACTTGCATTAGCCTGTCTTTATCTAACATTTTATTAATTTTAACCAGTATTGACCAGTATTAATCAGTATTGAAGTAACACGTTGCTTATAACATTGTTCCTTTGTTATCTTGTTATTACAATCTTGTTATAAACATAACAAAGTTATTATAACTTTATAATAACAATTTGATAATGACATTGTGAACTTTTTATGACGGTAATGGAAATATTACAGTTAAAAAAGTCAATCATTAGTACGATTTGAAAAGGTCATTCATTATATTATATTCATACTGAAAAAAATAACTCATAATTTATATTATGTTATAAATTACTTAACTTAAATTATTTTAGTGAAATTAACGACGCATTGAGCTCAACACACACACACACGCACACACGCGCTAAGATTTAATTCTGACCAATCTAACTTGATACCGTTTATATCAAGAAAAATTAAAACCATAATTTCAACTAATGACAACATATTTTAAATTGGAAATAACTTAGCGAAAAGTGATCGCATAGAGCTCAATAAAGAATCATTTTATATATTACAATTATATTATATATTATTTTTTCCTGGCAGAATAATGATCTTTGATTATCAATTTTACATCTTTCTTTGTTATCTGCTAAATAACTTTGTTATATTTTCAAATTTTATTTTATTGAATAGAATAGTATTATTTTGAGTAGTAGTATTTTATAATATTTTGTTAGTATTTTTGTAGTTTTTTTTGTTTTATATGTTATTATTATTTACATATTTGTAATTAAATCACATAATAATTATCTCATGTGAATGTATAAATTATTATGTTAGAAATATATAAATGTGAATGTAAATTGTTATTTATATGTTATTGTTTACATATTTGTAATAAAATCTCATAAAACAATTGCAGTCGTTTTGTTATTTTAATCTTCTCAAATTCTTTCACTCCATCTGAAGAATAAATTTTATGCAGCAACACACCTACAAAGCGCAGGGTAAATGCAGTTTCATAGCGCTTTTACAGCACTTTCCGAGCGCTTTGCAGGCGTTGTTGTACTACGTGAAAAGTAAACTGTAAAGTGCTATAAAACTGCGTTTATTTTGTGCTGATTGTATGCGCTATTAATATGCTTCTCATAGTGGATTTTGAAAGCGTTTTTAAAGCGCTAAAAAAACTGCTAGAGTCATGCACCTGCATAAGCGCTTTTTTAATGCTTTATAAGCACTGTTGTGCTAGTAAGAGTAATGGCGAGTTACAGAAATGATTAACTTTTAGACCGTCAGTATAAAACGCCATATGGCGTCATGCAATGACTCGTACATATCGAACAATGTATAGTAGACATCAGGATTGGAAGTTATTTTGTTTAGATGTTACTTTTTAACATGTTATCGCCATTATTTATGATAAAAAATAACTCGTTACTTAAAAGTAACGATAAAAAAATCGCTACTTTTTGTTACTTTCTTTGTATAAATTACAGGAGATGGGCCTACTCATCGATTTTGATGAAATTAGGATCAGTCGATGCGTTTTTACACGAAATGAACGAATCTTGGCAAAAAAATATGTCGTTTTGCCTCGCGAACCGAAATATTAAGTGTTGAAGTTGACGACTATTGAAGAAAATCTATCAGATTCTTCTGCATAATTATCCTTTTTCTTTAATGTTAAAACAGCTTTTAAGACAGAATGTTAAGATAGAAAAATAGATATTTAGAAAGATATCTATCTTTCAATATTTTTATTTTTCATTAATATTTTATATATTAAAGTTTAATTATATCATATTTTATTATATTTTATTTTTTAGTTCTTATGTGCTGTAGCGAGGCTATAGTAAATCCAAGCAACACAAAAAAGTCGATTGCGACGTCGAGTCAACGACGATGCAATCATTAGTCAATAATTATTTAATAATACTATTAGTCAGTATTTAAAATCGACGTGGATCTGACTGCAATTCGACTAAAGTAGTCACACAAATTATGGTCGATTCGACATTGCGCATTCCGACTTTTAGTTAAATTATGCATAGATACATGTTTATACTTTATCCAACAGATTTTGTACAATCAACAAATACAATCTAAACTAACTAGTTACCTAAACTGTATTACACATATTTTGTCAGAAAAGTCAATCTACACTTTCGATTAAAAATTAGATGTTATCATAATCTACTTTATCATAATGTACAGTATGTTCGAGACACACAAAGGTGTAGATTAAAATGGAAGAATATTGCATGTTGAAGAAAATATTAATATATAATAATTAATATATAATAATATATATATAATTAAAAATAATATCTCAATAGTTAAGTATGAAAAATCAAAACATAGCAAATTTTTCTGATAAGATAAGAATAGAAAATTAAAGCGCTTTCAAAATTAGATTTTTTTTCAAATTAAGCTTTCTTATTGTTTCTTAAAAATTAATTTTTTACTTTTTTTTTTAAATTATCTTTTTTATAAAATCAGTATTAGTCAATTTAATTTGTAAGTAGAAATATTTTGTGATTAAACAAACTACTGAAATGCTAAAAAATTAAATTAATGTTTTTGTCTAGGTTTGTGCACCTATGGCTGCTCATAACTTCTTTATAAAAATGACTTAGTTGGCTATGATGATCTATTTTATTTTTTTATTGATTTAAAGTTAATATTTGTACAATCATATATATGCTTAATACTATTCTTTTAGTCAGATTAGTGACAAAAACTTACCTATACCGTATTTTGATCATCTTTAATATAATGAATATTATCAATTTTGTCCTTTAATCAAAATTGATATACCTAATCGTATGAAATTCTTACTTTTTAATTGTGTACAGTATTAGTGTATATGTGCGTGCGTGCGTGCGTGCGTGCGTGCGTGCGTGCGTGCATGCATGCGTGCGTGCGTCTGTGTGTGGCAAACCATAAAATTTATTAACTCTATACTATTGATATAAAAGAACAGACTTAATTTAACCTATCACAGATAAGACAGATTATGTATAATCTTTTGTTTTGCGCTTGCCGATATCTGTGTAGTTATTTAGGATTTTGAGCAATTATTCATTATTTTTAAAATGGAAGTATTTAAAATAGTACATTTCATTAAAAATAAAGTAAAGTCAGTGCCATATAAATATGAGAAGATGTTGTATACTAATATTGATATGAATATTGTATACTAAAATTAAAAAGGAATGTCAATAACTAAAATTAAAAAGCAGATGTGATTGCAGCAGCGAACCTGATAAGAATATTTGGTTCAAACTTAAAAGTATTGTTATGATATCACTTTTGTTTACGAGAATTATTAATTTTAAGATGGGTGTTTTCCAATAAGAGACACATATGTGACACGGTGTATCATTATAGCTTAGTTTCATCATTCGCCAATTAAACAAGGATGATCACTATGTTGTATTGAGTTGCTTGAAAGGCGTCCGATAGCAATATCACAAAGTACGTAATTAACCACAAACATTTTCTGTTATTTTGAAGGATGTTATGTGACTTAGCTAACTAATTCAGTCAAGATAACATTGAGTTGAATTTAGTTTGCAGTGACGTCAAACTAGCTGACTTAATCGATGTCGATATTAGGTTAAATTTAGTTTAAAAAACTAATGTATCTACTTTGCCGATATTGTTGATGTTGGATTTGTGTAAATACAACGATGTTGATAAGGGCGATTATGTGGCGCGACATCATTTAACAGTTTCAATAATGATGTCACTTAAGTCAATCAATATGTTGTTACACAACTTTAATTTTAAATAGAAATGTATCAATTCTGTAAATATAATAGATATGAATTTGGTATAATATTGATCATTAATCAGATAGTTACATAATGAAACAAAAGTAGGCAAAAAATGTTTTGTTCATTCACGGAGAGAAAAGATTAGAAATATAGCCATAAATATTGTTAATTCGATCATATTATATAATATTTTTCATATAACCACTACTAGAACATAACGCTTCGCGCGCGCTACTGAACTTTTAACATTACTATACAATATATATACAAATATGCATACATATATGCAGTGTGTCTCGTAAATTTTTGCCAATCGCTTTTAGAGGACTAAATTGAATCGAAAAGTCCTCTACCATTTAATAATCGCAGTAACTAATGAGATGTTAATTACTAAAAATCGCTGAATGTTGGTTTTCAATAACTTTTTATTCATTTTTTATGTAAAAATATGAAAATGCAGTATTAAAAAGTTGATAAAAAATTCTGAAAAAACTTTTAGTTATAAAAAGAAAACAAATAATTTGTTTCTTGCAGTTTTTTTATAAAGTTGATAATATTTGAGTAAAAAATTATTGAAAATCAATATATAATTTTTATTATTAATATCTTGTTTAAATTAATATCTTGTTAATTATTGTGAAAATTGCAAAATGGTAAAGGACTTTTCGACTCAGTTTAGTCCACTCTATCTACACAAAAGTGTTTGGCAAAAACTTACGGGACACACTTAAGATACACTGAAATATCTCTTGAACAGTGCATTTTAGAGAAAAATGTTTCAGAAAGTTATTAGGTGTACAACTTTGATTCCGTTTTTTTCCGAAATTCGAGGCTTTATTGTAAAAAATTGGTTATACATTTATGATTCAAAGTATTGTCCATCGCTGGCCACTACTTTCTCCCATCTTTCAGGTAGCGTACGAATCCCGCGTCGAAAAAACTGGTCATCTTTTGAAGCTATCCATGAATCGATTCAATTTTTTACTTCTTCATAAGACCAGAAGTGCTGGTCAGCCAGGCCGTATACCATTGATCGAAACAAGTGATAGTCAGAGGGAGCAACGTCTGGAGAATACGGCGGGTAGGGTAGGACTTCCCATTTCAACGTTTCCAAGTCTTGACCACTTTCGCAACATGGGATCGAGCATTATCATGCTGCAAAATCACTTTATCGTGTCTCTCGTTGTATTGCGGCCGTTTGTCTTTCAATGCTCGGCTCAAACGCATCAATTGCATTCGATATCGATCGCCTGTGATTGTTTCAGTCGATTTTAACAGTTCATAATACACTACGCCGAGCTGGTCCTACCAAATACAGAGCATGACCTTGCCGTGAATATTCGGTTTGGCCATCGACGTGGAAGCATGGCCGGGAACTCCCCATGATTTTCTGCGCTTGGGATTATCGTAATGAACCCATTTTTCATCCCCAGTCACAATGCGATGCAAAAATCCCTTCCGTCTTTGCCTTTTAAGCAGCTGTTCACAAGCAAACAAACGCCGTTCAACATCTCTCGGCTTCAATTCGTACGGCACCCAATTTCCTTGCTTCTGAATCATTCCTATGGCTTTGAG
>Ga0157364_1007250_pt1 | contig 11478 bp, 5 predicted proteins | sample AttsexASBM2_FD_111476 | JGI IMG/M metagenome (GOLD analysis project Ga0157364, IMG submission 111476) | Fungus gardens microbial communities from leaf cutter ant in Ribeirão Preto, State of São Paulo, Brazil - Atta sexdens ASBM2 | ecosystem: Host-associated > Fungi > Mycelium > Unclassified ...
ATATATATAGGATTGTTTTTCGACATATGTAAAATTTAGTCGAGCTTTATATAACTAGAGCTTATACACGATGTAACTTAAAATGCGCTCACGAATATGGCGCTATATAGCACTATTTCTGACAAAAAACTGAATCTAAAACTTAAAAAAGACTTTTCGCAATAGTTAACGTGATATTAATTTGTAAATAGGGACTTTTTGTAATAACGTAAATTTAGATATGGTGGAACACTAAAGTTACAATATCCTTTTTTAAATTAATTATTAAAAAGAAGATAACGAAACCTTAGCGTTCATTATATCTGGATAAACGGTATTGTAAAAACTTCCTAATATTGCTGAATAAGCGGATAAAATTGACGCATAAGACAATTTTAAGAAATTTTTATGAATTCATCTTTAAGATATTTTATAAAGAACATTAAAAAATATCTAGAAGTTATCTTATGTGTCAACTTTATCCTCTTATTCGCCAATCTTTAAAAATTAATGTCTCGTTAATTATTGTGAAATGGTTCTTAATAGTTTTTTGAATTCAGTTTTTGATCAAGAATAGTGCTATATGATTCATGAGTCCTTTTCAAGTTACACCTGTAACTGAAGTTCAGACATGTCAATTATTTGTAGTAAAAACCAACATGGTTTATGTATGCATTTTGTGCATGATTGTATTTTTGTATTACAAGGAAGCTAATATGACTATAATGATAGTTTGAAATTTAATATTTAGAATATTCTTTGATTATTGCATTGACGTTTCAGGAATATGGCTATAATATTTTGTAAATTATCTTGAAAAATAATATAATAATATAATTGACTCAAGGATTATGGATGGACATCTTTAGAATTCATATTAGAATGTCTAGTGGATATATGTAGCATAAGAGATGCTTATTTGATAGTTCGCAGGATTTTCTGAATAACAAGTTTTTGGACTATAACAAACAGTTCTTGTGGTATTCTACTTAATTAACAGGACATTTATGTTTGAATTATTGTACGATAATCGAGTATGCTTTTTATATTTTCAGAGCTATAAAAGAAAAGAGATATAAACGTAAATCCAAAATGCTCTAATATCTATAAATATCAGAATATCTTGATATAGTCATCAAATTTCTTCAAATTCTCTTTTAAAATAAATCTGCAAAAAAATAGATTAATTTAAAAAAATCAAATTATCAATTCCTGATTTTTAAAAAAATTAGTATTTATTTCCACAAAAATTTTGAACATATTTTAATTCGTTTGTTTCTCACAGGAAATGATGTTGAAAATTAATTTTATATATACAGGGATGGTATTCGTATATTATATCAATTCCATCTTTTTTAACAGAATATATCAAAATGTATTTATGCATATATATTTATACATACGTTATTTTTCAGAAGCACATACATATATATTTATATATTGATTCAAAAGTATTTGTCCATTCTGTCTTTTTTAATTAAATAAGAGTGAATTGCAATCTTCTTTTCTATTCTTCTATATGTTAGAGTTTTATAATAATTCTATTATAAAGTAAAATTTATAATAATTCTATTTTTCTATATGTTAGATTAATAGTAATAATAATAATGTTTGATGGTTAAAATTTGACTCTACATATAAAGAGACTCTACATGTAAAGAGAATAGATTTAGAACTGAATTTAGATATATGAAAAAATACAAAATCGGGGTGGGCAAATACTTTTGCTCGATAGTATAAATATTCTGTCGCATCATCTATCACTTGATATTATCTTTAATCCAGTCAATATATTCGGAGACACGCGTGTACACTCCAGGATAGCCGGGTTCTCCACATTTATTTCCGAACGAGACAATGCCAATTTGTGTCCATCGATCCTTAATCCGCAACATCAATGGTCCACCCGAATCACCTTGACACGCGTCCTTGCCGCCTTGCTTATAGCCGGCGCACAAAAAATTGTTAGTAATTGGTTGAAGGTAAGCCATGTTGCAATCCTCATTCTTCCACACAGGTAGGACCGCCTGTTGTAGAACGGAGCTGTCTTTTCCACCTGTTATACCGCATCACGGTTACGATAATTATTACAATTATTACAATTAAGAATACGAAGACATAAGAATGGAAACAAGTTTATTATTTACAAGTTTATTTAAATTGTTAATTAAATTTAAGATTGGAAATTTAATTTGATTTCATGAAATAAATATATTCTATGAAATAAATATATTCCTAACTAATTCTGTAAGATATATAGGATGTCTCATTTTCATTTAAGCACTAAAATACCTCGAAAATAATGTATTTTCGAAAAAAATATGTTAAATAAAAGTTGTAGAAGTGTGTTTGAAGAGGATCAGATGAGTTATTTAGATTTTAGATTCAGGGCCCACTTTGAATCCAATAAAGCTTAGATTGATTTCTTTTCTAGAAACTCCTATGTTTTATTACAGATTCATATTCTATTGGAAAAAATAAGGAAATTTTGTTCTTGATAATTTTTCGCTAAACTCCTTTCTCCAAGACACAAAATAGCGTTCAAAGTTTTTATTTTGAAACATTCCGGTCAATGAAGACAATTTATTGAATCCAAGTGGACCGGATCCAAAATCATAAGTAAATCCAAAAGCAGTTCATCTAATAGCACCTCTTTAGATCCTAAAATTTTTATTTGAAATATTTTTTTTTTATAATGTTTATAAAATAAACATTATTTTTATAAATGCATTACTTTTTGGTACCTGTAAATTAAAATGGAACAACATGTTATGTACACAATTTATTGAAGATAAATAAGATCTTGACTATTGCATGCAGGCATGCACGAACTGCAATGATTATTTATAAGATGCTATTATTTATTAATTATTTTATTATTTTTGTTGTAACTTTATCTTAATTTTATTATTAAAAATACATTTTTTTAAACAAAAAGAACACAACTTGCTTCTTTGAATAAAAATTTAAATAAAAATTTAAATAAAAATTTTTATAATGTTGAAAAATACCCTATTTTTCGATTCGTTTTTAACCTAACCTTTTAATTTGTATTTAAATTTTGACTTGATTAATTTTATTTTAGTGATTCTGATAATAAAATTCTGATAATAAAATGGGTAAGAATTTAAATTGATGATAGTCAAGATAGATCAGAAGATATATCTGAGATGTTTCAATTACCATAGTAAGTGTTGCCCCAACCGGCGACCGTTGGTCTGGTGCCGACCAACAAATCTCCACGAAACCGTGGCAAGCAAATGGGTATCACATATGGCGACCTTCTTACGAGACTGGTGAGTTCGAGGACGGCGATATCGTTGTGAAAATTAGCGCGTGAAAATTTTCGATGCGCGTGAATTTGCTTTACCGCGTAAGTCGCTGGCGATGAGGGCTCATCATCGTTTTCCAGATCGATATCGCCAAGACGCACAGTAAACTGGCGAGCAGAGAAGCTGTAATCCATAAAAAATTTTTTTTTAATACTTATGTAAAAGTATATTTGAGACAAAGCATTATCAGTACCAAAATCGTATAAATGCATTTTATTATATGAATGGGTTATAAGTGCTGTGTTTTACATATTAATAATTTTTTTTTAAAATAAGCGAAAAAATGTTGATACAAAAATGAGTGACAACTTAATCATTTTGGTTTAGACTTAAATGTTTTAAAATTTTAACCATTTTTTTTTAAATTAGAACTTAATTAAAATTTTTGCGAATCCTGGTGGAAAAATTTTAATGAAATCACTGGTCAAAATGCTGCAAAACTAACATAAAATTCATTGCAATATTATTAATTTCATTAAAATTTAATTAAAATTTTAGGAAAATTTTTGTACAGAATTTTTATACAGAGAACTAAAAACTATTTTCAAAAGGCATATCTCATTTACATTCGTCTTTGAACCTATAATTTATATTCAAGGAACAATTTCATAAAATCAGAAAAGTCTCATAATGTTGCACCTTTTATCATATGCTGAGTAGTTTTCTTCTTAGGAGAAATTGAACTTCGATGTCCTTCTGGTGGCAGTACCGCGTATTGGCTGTGGAATGATCAAATAACGACATTTTGTAATTTTTTGGAATTTTTGATAAGGTTGCAAAGAAAAATGCAAATACTATGTAATAATAAACAAAACATCACAACATTGTTGAAATTGTAATGAGTTTTTCGATAAAATTGCAATAAAAAAACAAAGATACTCTTTAATGACAAATTAACGACATTTTGTTTTAATTGTAATACATTTTTGATGAAATTGCAACGAAAACGCGCAGGTATACTAGCACCTGCATTTTTTGTTGCATCTTCATCAAAAATTAATTATAATTTTAACAAAACATCGTTAATTTATCGTTACAGATTATCCGCGCGTTTTCGCTGCAATCTCATAAAAAATTCACATACAATTTCAACAAGGTGCCATTAATTTATCATTACAGAATATTTGAGCTTTTTCGTTGTAATTTTATCGAAAATTTATTATAATTTCAATAAAATGTCGTTAATTTGTCATTACAAAGTATCCGCGCGTTTTCGTTGCAACTTCATCAAAAATTCATTACAATTTCAACAAGATGTCGTTAATTTGTCATTATAGAATATTTGAATTTTTTCGTTATAGTTTCAGTTTATAAAAAAATTATTATAATTTCTATAATATTTCCCTACTTTTTTGTTAAACAAAGTTAATTTTTTATTGAAATTTTATTTTCATTGGATTCTCATTAAAATGTTATTTGTTTTTCATTAAACAAAATTAAAGAAAATTATCTTCTCAGCAAAATATAATTAAAATTTCGTTGTATAATCAATTTCAAATGTAATGAAAAGTCAAATTAATCGAAATTTTATCAAAGGAGGACGAAAACTCGTCGATTTTTGTCCCCAAGCAGAAATTGAAATGGTTTTTTTTTTTATAGTTTTGGAGTAATCAGTTTTCCATAAATATAAAGGAAACATAAAAAGAATTTCTTATAAAAATTTTAACTAAAGCAAATTTAAAAATTTTTAGAAAAGATAAAAACCTGAGTAAACTATTTGTAAATTTGTTTTTTAATTTCTGATTAAAAAAAATAAGAATTTGCGTAGATTAAATGTTGATAGAATGTTGCTTACGGTCGCTGATGCTGATCAAGCGTGCAATGAGCAGCGGTGAGGATATGGCGTGGTCCTATTAATGATCCTCCGCACCAGAATTCCGTTCGCCGGAAGCCATGAAGGAAAATCGCCGCCATCCAAGGCCAACGACCAGATGGCGCATCTTCTCCCCCGACCACTCGCCCTCGACCACCTGAATATATCATCCCGCATTCTAGACAGATCAGTATTCTTTATTTCGAAAAAGCTCTTTCACAAATTTTTATCTATCTATCTATCTATCTATCTATCTATTTAGCGAGAAGTACAAATAATAATAGAAGAGTAAATAAATCATTCGATAAAAATTCTCTTTTAATCGATTTTGCCGATTGAATATTTTAATGCAAAAAATTACACTGAAGTACCATCATCGTCTTGAATAAAATTGTTGTCAATTGTCGCTATTGTTTCGAAGCCACTAGTATTGTTGACCAACGAGACTGGCGACAGGATAGTATGCGTTGTAGGTCTTGTCGTCGAGGATGTCACTGGGTAAAGCGGTATCGGACGTGGTGTGGAGGTTTTCATTGGCCGAATCGTTGGTCGTGAAGATTGTCCAACATTGATCCCGGAAGATACACCTCCAGTGATACTGTAATATTCATTCATTTAATAAGTATCCTACCTTTATGTTTCTCGCCGATTTTATTAAAACTCATTGTCAATAAATTTGTAGAGTAGTTGTAAAAAATAATAAAATATATTATTTTATATCAGCAAAAATACAGGATAAAATGACCCCTTGTATTTATAAATCAGTAATTAATTCATTTAAGCTTAGGTATTACAGCTATTTTTTTTTTGAATCTTAGCGATATGACAAAAAAATTTTCATATTGCTATAAAGGAAATTAAAAATTGAAATTGAAAAATAGAAATTGAAAAAATAGAAATAATAATTATAGAAATTATAGAAATAAAAATGGCGGATACAATATGGTGACTTGATAAATTCCAACAGTCTTATCTCGCTCTTTGTAGAATTCAAGAATAATCAACAACGAGGTAGTGAGAGACTATCCCTATTTATTGTATTTTTTTGCCGGTATAAAGAAATATTGTTTATTATTTTTTTATTACTCTATTAAATTTATAATTATAATATTATAATAAATTTATAATTTATAATTATAATAATTAATCTACTAAATTTCAATAAAATCGGCGAGTAAAAAAAAGATAATTTGTAAGTTTCTAATTATAATAATAAGTCTTTTTTACACGAGAAAAAAGATATTTAATGTTAATAAAGTTCTCCTAAAAATTAATAAAACGGATGACTAGACAGAAATGACTTCAATGAAGAATTTACTTAGGAATAGAAGGATTGTTGATTTTGTCTACTGGGCAGCAAACTCCTGGCACAATTAGTCTCTTAAAGCACCACGAGAGCCTCAGCTTATTAAAATCGAGTAACAATTGCGGGCAATTACTGAGATCCTGGCACTTGCCAGATCCACCGTCAGCAGTCGTGCATACAGATAAAGAGGATTCCTCTCTCCTGTCTCTGTTTACAAGTTCTTCCACAGACTGTTGTTGTTGGATCGACGGCGTTTGTGTAGAAGACGTGATTGTTTGCCTCAGTGGTAATGCAACGCCACGTACTAAGGGCGCTATACTATCCGTCACATTGCGACCTGGAAAAAAGATTCAAGGAATTCGTGTTCAGAAATGTACATGTAAAAAAATATTAGAATTGTTTAATTCTATGATATTTATGTGATAAAAATCAATAAAATTTGATAAACCTTTTCTTAGAATTTTACATATAACTTTTTAAAATTTCAATATTCAAAAATTTTAGATTATTTTTATATATGGTAATTTTATAATTTTCTAGGAAATTTTTTAGATTTTTTTTTGTCACATGAATTATAATATTTTCAGCAATTTTTGCTTAAATTTTTTCTATATTATAATTTTTTTTAGCAGTGTATATGTATAATATATATATATATATATATAATATTTTGAACAAAAATTGGCCAACTTTGACTGATGATCATTTTGTGAAAAAATTGCAGCAACTCGGTTTTTTTTTTAATTAAAGGAGAAAATTCGAATTTTATATTCGCTGCAAATGGCATTCCCTTAAAAAATTTTATAAAGTTCGTATATTCCATCAAATTTTTCAATATGACAAACACATCATTATTTATTTTGAAAATTATAGTAGGGATGCATTAAACTTAAAATCTGGTCATAGCACAGATCTTAAAATGAAGATTTTAAGCTTTTGATTAAAAAAAAAAATGTTATCCTACAATAAATTTTTCGCTAAGTTTCGTCAAAGTTAACCAATTTTGGCCAAAATTTTTCTATATCATAATTTTTTTTAGCATTGTATCTACACATATGTGTGTGCGTGCGTGCGTGCGTGCGCGCGCGCGTGTGTGTGTGTGTGTGTGTATATGTGTGTAGTAACTAAAATAGTTCTCATTTTATAATTTTTTTCAAAAACTAATAAAATCTGAAGAAATTTAAGACAAAAAGTTTTTTCAGAAATTTTCATTCAGCAAGTTCTGAATGAAAATTGAGAATAAAAAAGAGTTTTTTCAGGAATTTTCATTCAAAAAGTTTTTTAGAAATTTTCATAAATTTTAAATAAAACATAAAGTATCCTGTATAGGATAATATACTGGTATATATCCATACCTATCAAAAACTTAATTTATTAAGTATTATTTACTATGTTTAAAGTAAACGAACTACATCAGTAAAAACTTTGTACTGTTCTACTATTATGAAAAAAATATTAGAAATCCGAAATATTTACATTTATTAAAAAATTATTAAATTTTTAAACCTTTGCATTTATGCCAGGGGTGGGATATATGGCTACTCATAGAGAGAAGGGAGTATGTATGGTTCATAAAAAAATTACAAATAATGCATATAAATAAGATGTAAAATGACATAATGACTTATAAAATGCGTTTTTAAAGTTTTATTAAGAAATAAGAATGATAAATATGTAAATATATGAAATAATAAATAATAATTACAATCTTCCCAGATGTATTACAAGTGTCATGACATGAGGTATTTCATGTAATGCGTTTATTGTATTTAGCACTGAATTCAATCTACGCACTTTGCATAAATCCCGCTCGCTAAAAATGCCATATATCCCAAACAGGTAGAATATACAAGACAACAAACTAAACAAAGAATACAAGAGCAAAGTACTTGTATTTTATACAATATACTTTACTATTCCTCTACACTCATATATCATGAAATAATCACTAAGTCTTTTGCATCTCCTACAGTAATCATTTTATGTAGAAATTATTTTAAGTAGATGCTACTTAACACAGTGACGAATCGATTCAACTCATAATAATTTCATTAATATTAACAGTAAGAAACTGAAATCATAACATTATATATTACAATATAACATAAAGACATGTAACAGAGTAGTTGCGGGAAAATTACTCCCACTCCTTTTATTTTTTCTGACTTTTGTGGCATAAATTTCAGCGCAGCGTATTTGTCGGAGTTATCCTGATTAAATGCGTTCAATGATAGTAAAACTAACAATATATTCATGATTAAAATATTTGTCAATATAAATAAGAAAACGTAAACTAAAAAGAAGTTAAATATTTTGCATTAAAATAAGTAATAAAAACATATAATTTTAATTGCAAATTATTGCAAAAAAATTATTATTTTAAGTTTCACAGAGGCAGTTATACTTTCACTCATGATTGTACCATCTTGTTCCGATATACAATGCCTCTACTGGAAATCTATAGGGCGCTAAAAACGTTCGGAATTGGTCAAATATTTTGAAAACAAAGCATTTTTGAGAAAAATTTTATATAAAAGTTACTCATATAGAAAACCGAAAGTTTTCAAAGCTATCTCAATATTTTAATTAAAAAGCGAGACATTTGATATAATAAAAGTTGCGAAATATGTTAGTAACATTTCTGAAACAACCACTGAAATATAATACTACTGAAATGAGAGCCGTCTTTCTTAAGAGTGATTCGAGAGAATTCCATCTCAGAGAGAATCAAGAGAGAGTGGAGCGGACTTATCTGGAAGTCGCCATTTTTAGTGCACCGTTGAAGTGAGTAGGATATGGAGCTCGTTCCGAGTTACGCATGAAATGCATAATGCATTATTTGTCCTTGTTGTTCATCAAATAATAAAGAAGGATAAAACGATACATCATGCACTTCATGCGTAACTCGGAATGCACCCATGGTAAGAGCGTAATGGAACATACGGTGCTGCGCACTAGTATTGTACCGCACTAATATTGTATACATATCCTGCGCTATAAATGACGAAATCAATCAGAGAAGAGGACCACAGTCCGCTCTCCCTTTTTTCTTTGTTCCATCTCCAGTGAAAAATGATAATGGAATCGATGTCGAAATCATCAAATCGACATCGATTCAACATTGATTTTGTTGTCATTTTTCACTGGGTGCTATCTTTATTCTTTTTTAATCTGTATTCAACTATACTATTGCGCATGTGGAATAGACAGTATTGCACATGCGCAGTCATAGCTAAATATGAAACTTTTTTTTATCAAGAAACTGATCGATATAATAAATAAGAAATAAATCGCTGAAATCGCTTGAAATCTTTATTAATTTGAGTATATATTTTAGTTTTGATTGTAACTATCTATTTCCATCTTTTTGCACCGCAAAAAGATAGATATTGTTATGTAATTACAATAACATCCACTTCTTCAGAGGGCAGTAGTGCGCGGCATCATTTTGCGGTTATAGGTTTTGGGCCGTCCTCTCTCAGGTTTCTCTCTATTTGTAACGACAAAGACTCCACAATAAAAGGAACAGAGAACGGAGAAGAGAGAATAAGAATTTCAACTTATCAAAAATGTATTCCACAATACATGATTTTTGATAGGTTGAAATTCTTATTCTCTGTTCTCTGTTCCCTGTTCCTTTATTGTGCAGGGCCCCTTATAATTACAAGTTATTTTTTTGATAACTTTACTGATTATTTTTTTTTTTGGTAACTATAACGAAGTTACATTTTTTTGGTAACGAATTTTACAGTTATTTTTCTCGTTACTTTGCACACGATTGGACACGATATGATTAAACACAAGCCACTCGTAGCTTAAGACTAGAAAACCTCTAGGTCTGTTATAATTGGCGGTCATCGATTTTAAAAAAGTAACAGAAAAGTAATAAAAAGTTAGTACTTTCTCAAGTAACGGTAACGAGTTATTTTAAAAAATCGGTAACTAGTAATGGTAATTGTTGTTTTTGGTAACGAGTAATTGTAAGTTAAAAAACAATTGTCCATTCCTTATTAATTTATAATTATATATTAATTTATTAATTTAGTAATTTAATATACTAGTTTACCAACTAATTAACATATTAATTTTTTTCATATTACCCAAAATATTTTTGGAGATGGTGTACAATGCTGAGGGCAATTCCTTCGGCGGATAATTTGAGATTTCGACGCCTCTCGTCATATTAACGATATAATTGCCCACGGTGTTCAAGGCGCCTAGAGTCTCGCTGATGGTTGCCAGAGGATCATTATGCTCGTGCTCTATCTTCATCAGGTGCGTATATGGACTTTGCGTGTCCCTGCGGGCATATATCGGCTTGTCTGATCTGCTCAGTCCAGGGGAGGCATCCCAGGATTGCCATCCTCTCATCGGCGAGATGTACAAGTTTCTGTATCCGTACGCTGCGCGATTTTTATCTCGTGTAAATTAAAAGTCGAATCGTTGTAATAAGAAAAAAAAAATACGTGAAAAGGTTTCAAACAGCGAAGCAGAAGCATTTTGCAAATTTTGATCCTCATGATCATTATCTTTATCGATATAAACAATATATTTCACGAAGTTTTTAGAACTGTGGAATTCATATTCGTTGATTATATTTACTATGTTACAAGATTTTTTATTCTTAAAGCTCTTGATTATTCAGCCAAGAACTCTGACAGTAGCGACGGCAGATCTGATTCTGATTCTGGCGATCTGATAGTCATACATTCAAGCACGAGCCCATGTACGTGTTCTCGCCATCGGCGAAATTTAAACGCGTTTTGATTGAAATTTCAATGAATAGAGTGCGAGTGAAAAAAAGATTTTTTTTGATATTTTTTTATTTTTTTCTACTAAACTAATAGACCGATTTTAATCTTCCACATCTCATTTTGTAGGTATTTCGAATATCTACATTTTTCATATGAAACTTTTTTCTATACAATCAATATCTTTCGTTTTATAAGCGAAAACTATGCTTTTTGCAACTATTTGATTTTTTTCGCATATTTTCTTCACAAGTCTCGAGTTTCAAACAGCACAAACGTTGATATGTCAACTGTAAG
>Ga0157364_1007251_pt1 | contig 11477 bp, 5 predicted proteins | sample AttsexASBM2_FD_111476 | JGI IMG/M metagenome (GOLD analysis project Ga0157364, IMG submission 111476) | Fungus gardens microbial communities from leaf cutter ant in Ribeirão Preto, State of São Paulo, Brazil - Atta sexdens ASBM2 | ecosystem: Host-associated > Fungi > Mycelium > Unclassified ...
ATTGAACTTCTGAATTACTCCTAAACTCTTGAGAGTTCATCCAAAATTCATATCTTATGGATATTACAAGAGAACTTAATAAAGAGTTCTTGCCAAATTGGATTATTACTTGTATATTATCTGTATACTTATTACAAACTCTGTTATAATGTAATCATACTAAAACATTCTACTATCTTCCATATTTTATGACTATAGTTGTAATGAAAACCACTTAACTAGAACAGTTTATAGGTACACTAAGTAGTCACTTGTTACAATCTTAAGACCAAAGAGTTGGTCAAAGGAAAGAACCTTGGATTAGGTTATTACAAGAGAACTTGATGGAGTTCCTAGTACAAACTTATCTACCTTATATATGCTAGGCTACTAGTGCTATGGTATCATTAATCTACCCTAAAGGCTATGTTATGGTGCACTTGGACACTAACATTTTTCTTGATTTAATATTTCTTTTCTTTTGATTTTCTTTAACAATGAAGAGTCATGTGACCACAGTCACATGACATATCACATGATGTAAGGTCATAGGCCTAGACTTGGCAAGAGTTGGCTAAAAGAGACTAAAAGGATGATATCAAGGCACATATATAGGGCATAATGTTCTTATAGAAGATATGAGATTGATATATGGTAGAAGCATGGACTACACATAGACATTAGGGTAGGGCTATTTATTATTAGCATGAACCATGAGGACTTTGTATAAATAGGATACCAATATATTGGGGACTTCTTATCAAGTTTTCTTGTGATCCACATGTGATATCCTACTGAGAGATTTACTCATTGTGTTACTATTAGTCTTTGTGACTAGTGATTACTACAACAGGCTATGTATTATCCATAAGGTCAACATATATCAAACACATTATAGTAATGTCATTTTTTTCTAAAATCTTCCATTATGTTCTATTGTGACATGTGATTGTATAACAGTGTGACAGTGACTGATGTGTGACACCAAGTCATGCTAACCTTTTTTTTAAAAAAAAAATCAATAATTTATTACACTAAGCATGAAGACAGACCATGATAACTACAAAGCAGCTACATTATATGAGGATGAAACAATAGGTGAAAGGAAAAAACATTCAGATGAAACTCAAGGAAAGAGATGAACTGACTAATAGTATCTCTCCTTAGATTCCAATAGTTGTTGAATCTTCTACATTTATAGAGGATATAACTTCTTGTTTCAATCAGGTAATAACTATATGGACAACTGAAATCTTCCTCAAGGAAGAATCTCAGATGATATTCTCTAATCAGGGCATAATTGGTGATAGCTCTCATAGCTCTTACATATAGTAAATTTGAGTGACCAAAATATTTAATCCATGGTCCCCCTTTGATATACAAAAACTCAATGATATTGAGGTTATTATCTAAGAGGTCGAGAAATTATTTTCCTTTAAAGTCAGACACCTAGAAAAACATCTGCTAGTTTCTTATAATGTTGTTGTATTCTTCCTTCTTGCTGAAATTCCATGCCTTTTTGTAAGGATATAAGAGAGTGATGTTGAATTCTTTTGTATCTTTATCAACTAGTGTATGAAGTGGTCACTTTTTATTACTTGGACAATCCCAGAATTTGATAGAGTTGTTGGAGTGTTTGTTGAAGTATGATCTGAGGTCTCTAGAGATAGCAATTGACTGTAATTGATGGAGATGAATATTGGAGTCAAATATCCTTTGAGCTATGTGAATAGAATCAGTGATGATAATAATGTATAAGATGTCAGAGATTTGAACAGATTGACTAATCTCACATCTAATGACAGATAATTCTACTTCAGTTGTGGTGACATTGATAGCTTGATGAAGTGTTTTCTTAACAGGGTTGAAGTAAGAATGGACATAAGTAATAGAAGTAGCAATGTTGTTTTTGATACTGGTGTCTGAAATGACAATAACTGAATTTGCATTCGATGAAGCTTTGAAAAAAATTCTATCAAGATTCCAAAGATGTGAGCTTTTGCTTTTCTTACTTGTACAGTTTGCTTAATGGAATGAAAAGTAATTGGAAAAAGAGTCAATTAGTCTTGATCTGGAGAAGAATTCATTGTTTAGAGAATCAAATAAGGAAAAAGTTCTATTAAGATGATTGTTTGTATTTACAATAGAGCTTTTGATTTTGAGATATTATTTGGAAGTCATATGTTCCAGAGAAAAATAATAGAGACATGTATTGTCAGTGTGACTATTTTTAAGAAAAGTTCTGATGATGTAGTTAGATAGAAGAAAAGCTGCTCTAAGTTGTTGTCTTCTACTGAGTTTTTTAAGATGTAGATAGATTAGAATCAAGCCTGTGATAGCTTCTATTTTTAGAGAGGGAGATGTGCAAAAGGCACCTAGAATCCATAAGATAGCTCATCATTATATTTTTATAAGCTTCTTGAGTGGGAATGATAAAAGCACTTTGTTATAATACCAAAGCAAAAAACTATAGAGAGTAATTAGTAGTATATATGTTCTATAGGGAGATATTTTTGGTAAGGAGGGAGTCCTCACATAGAATTTCCAAGCATTTTCATGTATTTAACAGATGATAGCACTTTATTAGAATCAAACCTGATATGCTGCCAAAAAGATAATTTTTTATCAAATATGAAACTGAGATAATGCTAGGTATTCTTGGGTTTGAGGATGGGACCTCCAGTTTGGCTAGGATCAAGAGAACATAGATTAAAGACACTGTGATCTAGAAAAATGGAAAACTTCAGATTTTCTATGTTCAATAACAAGTTTAAATTGTTTGAGCAAAGAAGAGATGATGTTATAAATATTTGTGTTTGTTTTTCCAAGGGATTTTGAGAAATAAAAAGTCCATCATCTATAAAAGAAAGGAATGAAATAGGAATTTTTAGGTTTTTTGTTCTTTTTTTGAAGATATGAAAAATAGGTGAAAGATAAAGTGCAGAGCCTTGACCAACTCCTGCATCTACATTGAAAAAAGTAAAAGTAAAATTATTTCACCTATATTGTGTTTTTCTACAAATTAAATAATTAGAAAAGAAACAAGAAATTTTTTAATTGAAATCCACTTTCTATAGAATTTTTAGAAGAAGCTGATGATTAAGAAAAGGAGAAAACTGTGCTACATCAAATGCTAGTGTGCTTGTTTAAGACCTTTTAGTAATTAGAGTGGATGAAATTGTTGGGGATTACATAAAATTGAATATGTTTGCCAATAACTTTTTTGATAAGTTTCCCTAAAGTGTTTAGGAAAACAATAGGTCAGAACATTTTCAGAGAGTCATACAACACTTTATTGGGTCTCAGAATAATGATAGAAGGTGACTCCTTGAAGTGAGCTGGCCAATGTCCAAATTCAATACATATATTAGTGATATTGATGAAGTTGTTGAGGTATTTCTTATTTTTAACAGCCAATTTCAGATGTTTCCATGAAATATGATCTAGTCCAGGAGTTGATAAAGTGTTGTATTTGTTGATTGCACTCTTGAATTCTTCATTGGAAAAGGTCATCCAAATAGTAGTTGGTTTGGAAATAATTTTGTTTAAAGCATCCAAATTGATGTGATGGTCTTGAGCTGAGTTAAACATCTAATGTAACACTTGCCAGAGATTATCTAATTTGATGCAAGGTCTTCCATTAAATTGAAGAGCTTTGGTGGCCAGTAATTTATACTTCTTGACCCAGTTTATAAAGTTCCAAGGTCTATGGTTTTTTGAAGCAATCTCTTGGTTTTCTTGACAATGTCTTTAAATGATTTCCAGTCCATTAATGGTTTGGAGAACCTGCATTTCCTGAGTTCATATTGATACTCTTCATTCTACTAATTCTTGGAATGTTTAGTGATGCTGATGTATTTTGAATGTTTATACAAGATTTTCTTTGATATTTTTGAGTATTCTTGGACAATATACTCCAAATTGGAGGAAGAGATGGCATAGTGGAAGAGTCCCCCATTCATGTGTATTATGCCTACTTCAAACCTACTTGAGGTTATGGGTTCAATTCCTTAGTAGTCCTTTGTGTTGGGTAACTGCATAAAAAAGGTTAGGGTATTGATACTCTATATATAATTTCTCCTGCAGGCATGGACTTCCATCGCGCCCTATGTAATAAATTGTTGACTTAAAAAAAAATACACTCCAAATCATCTTTGTTTGAGATATTTGTTGTATTTATGTTTTCTATAGAGTTAACAAATTTTGTGATGAAATATTTTTTTTCTTTGCTATTTTTTGATAATAGTGTGATATTTATCTTGAATAAACTCTTCTGCAATAGAGATGTTGATGACAAGAGAAGCATAGTTAAAAGGATATCAAAGCTCAGAGATAATAATATAGTTGTTGAGTTCAATGGAATTAGAGCACAGAAAACATAAGTTGATAACTGAATTTGAGTTGTTGTCATTATTGAAATATCGAGTTAGTACCTAGTGAATGTCAGAATCATAAACAATGAACTTCATTTTTATTTTTTCATTTCTATTTAGAGTTAGAGTTTAGTGTGATGTTATGGTTACTACTGTCACAAATTGGTCACATAATATGTCATACAAGTTACACATCATACAATACTGTCACAGTCACATAGTTATAATAGAATATAGTAGAAGGTTCTGAAATAATGATGTCATGACAATGTGTTTAATACATATTGATCTTAAGGCTTATACATGGTCATTTAGAATAGGCTAAAGTAGTAGAGCATGGACTATGAGTAATTAGTATATAAAATAGATCATCTTGTACAGAGTTCTCTATTAAGTTTTCTTGTATTAATCCAATACAAGGTTTATTCACTTGACCAACTCTAAGGTCTTGAGTTTGTAACAGTGAACAGATGAAAAAAGACTAAGATTGAAAGAATCTGCAATTTCAAGTAAAGTATTACTATGAACTGAATAAAAAGAGTAAAAATCATTCCAATCACTATCTCTAATATTAAAATCTCCAGTTATAATCAAAACATTGGTAATTTTTGCTTCAGTATCCTTGAGATACTTTAAAGCATATTGATTATCATCTGAGTAAATGTTTATTATAAAGAAAATGTCATTATTGTTGAAGAATGAAAAGCAACAAATATCTCTGTAATTAAAAATGTCTTTACATAATGAGGAATACAAATGAGAAAGATGAATGTTGATATATGAGATAACTCTTGGATAATCATTGTTTTTGGATAAATGACTCAAAAAAGTAATCCAATTAGGATGGTTTGGAGTACTTATTACTTTGTCTCCTTTCTTGCTAGTAGAACTTAAAATAGAACAAATGACTAACCATGGCAAAGTTTAGGGCTTCTCTTGCAGAGAATCCTATTGAAATTATAGGAAGTGTTTAGTAAAAAGCTATTCCCCACCTACTAATTCCTTTATACTATTATGTCTAGTGGCCTCCCTTGTTAAGAGATCTTTCTATTTGGTTTTCAGTCTAGTCTGTTCAATGGCTGACAGTAAACTGAGCCTTTAACAAACAACCTCCCTATTATGGGTGCATCTAGGACTAGATCTGACTTAATGGCCTAGGCCTGCCAAGTAGATTGGTATGGAGTTGTACCCATGCAGCACTCCAGATAGGTTTTCCTACATTCTGGTAATTCCAATACTCCAGCTTCAACTTAAGCCTGAACTAGTTATTATCATACCAGCAGACCATTAGTGTATATAGATCTCTCAAGCCAGAAAAGGAAGACTATCCTATTCTGCTATGGTCCAGTCCTAGCAGAGATATTACTCTTTGCTGTACTTTCCCATCCTCAGCAGGTAGTTTGCTTATGTCTATAGATGCAGATTACCAATCTGTCCAGAGTCACTGCCTTACCACTTGCTAACCTAATGAGTGCTTTAGAATAAGTCTGGACTAGGAGTTGTTTCCATAGTGTGACTAACTATCTCTAAGTCATACAACTTAGGGGTGTAGAGTGTCCTATTCCTATCCTAGCTAATATACCAGCCAGGTTTATACTAAACAGTAGGCTGAGCCCTTAACCAATTAGTCCTCCAGAATCTAATCTAGCTAGATAGGTTTATGCCAAATGGTAGGTAGAGCCCTTAACCAATCAGCTCCTTAGGATCAGATTGTTATTACTCTAATTCTCCATTTTATATTGACATATCCTTTCAGTCCCAGTTACAGATATTACCAGAAATAGCTCTCACAGTGAGAACTAATCTAACTACTTGGCCTTGTAAGATCTACAGATCCTGCCCTCTCAGGAGTCTATTGCTAGACCTTGCATCTTGGCAGCAATGTAATGCTTACTAGTCTTATAGTATATATAAATTATAGGAACCAAGGATCCTAGTAGTTGCCATATGGTATTACTATCACATAGTCATAAAGTTAAGATATTTATACTTGAAGGAAATTGAACCCTCAACCTTTTGAACACTCACTCAAGTGTTCTCACCAGGTCTTTAGTAATTGAAACCACTAGGCTACTAGAGTCTTGAATCATGCTAACACTAACTCTAAATTCCAAAAATAAAATAAAATAAAATGATAAAGTCCAACATTTATGATTCTGACATTACTTGTTATATACCATTTGACATCCACACCCTGACCATCCTCTTCTAATGCAGATTACACTCCATTTCAATCAACCAAGGACCAAACCATGTAGCCCTCATTAATCACATGGTGTTCTAAATAATAACCCCCATAGTGCTTAACAACCTATAGTATCAGTAGAGCATTATTAGATCTACACTTCTGTATTTAAAAACATTAGCTACCATATACCATTCCTCAGTCTGATAATTAACTTGGAATTTGTGCTATATATCATAGTGTACTTGGACACTAACATTTTTCTTTTCTTTTTATTTATTTTTCTTGATTTAATATTTCTTTTTATATGATTTTCTTTTTCTTTTTTCTTTTCTTAGACCATGGAGAGGCACATGACTGCAGGTACATGATGTATCACATGATATAATGTCATAAGTCTGGAACAGAGTAGAAGAGACTAGAAAAATTGATGTTAGGAGATATTTTTGCCTTATGGTAATGGTAAAGTGGACTTATGGACAATATATATATATTAGAGCAGGACTATTTATCATTAGCATGGACCATATATGTATAGTATAAATAAGGTAGCAATCTATTAGGAACTTCTTATTATGTTCTCTTGTGATCTCTATAAGATACTACTTTTAAGTTTACTTAGTGGTCTATTGGTCATTCTTAGACTAGTAGTCATCACAACACTACACTCATCTCAACCCTCTTCCAAAAAACTCCCAATCTCCAGAAATACAGTCACATGACACACAGGCTAAGCACAATATCATCCATTGAAGCCAAGACTGATTATTTGGATAATATTACTTTTAACCTCTACTCTATATTTGCTAAGTCCAGTTTCTGTTTTCCATCTTCTATGCTATATTTGTGAATACCTTTAGCAAGTGTGAATCATGTTGGAAGGAACAGAATGCACAGCAGCATAATGCAGTGTAGACAACTGGCAATCACTTACCTATAGTGTATACTTTAATAGAGAACTAAGAAAAAGTAAGCAATAATGAAAGATGAGTAATATTGGTAGAAGTTCAACCTATGTGAAAATTTTACATTGACTACCTAATTGGGACTACTGATTGTGAGCCATATACTCCTCAATAGTCTTGGCTACTCAGTGACTAAGTGAGCAGTTTACCAACTTGGCCATATCACTCTATTACTTTAAATGCCTGATAAAAACAACACCAACCCATATATTTTTCTGAAGAATTCCAGAAAGTGTCCAAAGTTACCCAAGACTGTATCAGTGGATGATAACTCTAACTAGATTGATACACTAGAAATAGAATGACACATACTCCTCTCCTACATCTGCTATCTCCTCTTATTCTATAAACCTCTTAGCCAAGGTCCTTAGAAAACTCACAACAAACTCTATACCCTTAGTTGCTAGAATCTAGATGTTAGAGATTTTTGATAGAATCAACCTGGATAAACTGAATAACTTCTTGTTCCAATGCTAACTTTATTTCTGTGCAAACTCTATGCAATTTATCACTGATACTACAAAGGCAAAATTTGCAATAACTTACTTGATAAGAGTAGCACAATACTAGTTTGAAATTGGGTTAGACCAGAAAGAACAAGAGATTTATCAAAATTGACTCTAGGACTAGCCATGATTCATAGAAGAATTATGCTACTATTTTAGCTCTTCTGACCATATTAGAGATACCACCATTACACTGGACAATCTGTGAATGAAACTAAGCAATAGAATTGCCACTTACAACATTGAGTCCATGAGATACACATCCTAATTGGATTGGAGTGACAATGTTCTCTATCGTAAATACTATCAAGGGCTTCTGCACCAGTTATAGAACTCTATATATCTAAGGGAAGAAGGGAAGTCATTCACTTTACAATCAATGTACTCTCTAGCTATGGTTATTGACAACTGCTATTAAGAAAGAAAACAAAAATACAACTAGGTGTAGAATTTCACATCTATCTCTCAATTCTACATACTTACACTCATCTCTCCTAACAAACTTAATTTGAATAGTAAAACCTCAAATCATCCCTCTCAAGTTGATATATCTGGCCAACTAGGAAGTGATAGCAAACTCATATAGAACAAATAGAAAAGATATATAGAAAATAATCTATGTATGTACTGTAGTAAAAAGAACCACAGAGTTGAAGTTTGCTTCCTCCACCTATCTGAGACTACTAGGTTCCAAGCCAGACATGTGAAAGCTGTGCCTTCTGCTATGAAAGCATCTCTGATTACTCAGTCAGAAAACTAGAATATAGCTCTATAAACTCTGTACAGAATATAGACCACATTGATCTTGTTTGTGCTACTACAAGTTCTATCTGTCTCAATGCTGTCATTATTTCTGACCCAAACTCACTTACTCTGTTCCACACATCCCCTCTGGTCTGTAAATCAGACTATATTCAAAACCCAATCTTCTATATCCTCATAGACTTCAGATCTATACATTGCTTCATTGACACTATATTTGCATTAAAGTATAATATCCCCATAAACCTGACTCTTTCTGTAAAACTGATACTATTTGACAGATTATCAAACAATATTATTTTTGAAACTACTTTTTTATCAGTCACAAACTTCATTCAGCTTATATTTCCACAATAAGTGGACTGATCTTTACAAGCTAAGTTGCATTGGAAAGCCCCAAATGATGGCTATCTGCACATATACAAGATGTACAAAAGCAACAACAGATTACTAAGATATCAGACCATTAGTAACTATAAGTTTTATTGGCTATTATCTTAGGAATGACTAAACAGATTCCTATGATCAAAGTTGTGTTGGAAAGCGCTTATCAAATGGTTTCTAATAGTATATCATACATCATATAAAGATTAGTATTTATAGAGATACAAGCATATCAATATAGTAACATAATTAGTTATCTTCTGAAATTAGCCTGATATTTGCTATGACAGATGACAGCTCTACCAGGTACAAGTTTTGATCATGTGATAGAAACAGCTTATACACAGACCATCACTATTTTGTATAAATACTTTTGTATCTGAGAATTAAACCTCTATTACGATCAATGCCTTATAGATTCAGCATGAACTAGGGTCAAGGATAATGACGACATGATCAGCTATGCCACAGTAGTCTCAGTCAGTACCTCATGTAGTAGATGCTATATCCTTAATCTTTCCTCATGTTTTATGACTTGTTCACATCATATATTATGGACCATTTCCTCATATATATAACATAGATATACTTCTGTATTCTTACGCTTTACCACTTGCAATCTACCCTTCTCTTATTCTCAAGTCTTTGCCTAAGTGCAATCTAAGCTCCAAGCTAAGGTCATAACAACCTCAGACTTAACAACATTAATTTTTTTCTTTTTATCATTGATATCTATATTGATTTTCATTATCATTGTCATCATTATTAAACTTCTGAATCACTCCTAAATCTCTGAAAGTACACTCAAGATTCAGATATCATAAACAAGTGAGTAGTTTATTTTGTGATATTCTAGCTACATGTTAAGTATAGTTCACACTTGAAGACAAAAGCCTGCAGAGTTAGCTTGGAGATATACAGAGTGTGGAAACTCTATACAATGAGCTTGGTAATGCAGACTTGTCAGAATGACCTTGGCCTCAACTTATGTGTTGTGCCTCATACAAGCTACATAGTTGCAATTTCAGAGAATGGTTTTGTGAGAAGTTATAAGAAGAGAAGTAAAGCGTGTTACCATTGACACTGAAGATTTAGCATCAACTTTAGTCAATTATTAAGCTGGCTATTACAAAGTAATCACCAGCCTTAAATACATAAAATAACAAAAGGAGTAATTAAAACAGATCTCCAAGCAAGTATTTTACACTAAATAGAAGTTCAGATTGGAAAGGAGAAAACTCTATATAAAGTCCAAGTAATTTTGTGGAGTTTGAAGGAGATAATTAGGCAATGAAAACAGATAACAATGACTATGGATTTTGACTCAAATAAAGCCAAATAACCATGGAAATTTGATGGGATTAAGTCTATTATAAAGTACCAAACTACTGATGGAGTTTTGAGTACAAATAAAGTCAAATAACCATGAGGATTTGATGTTGTATTGAAGTCAGACATGTTTCAGATATATTCCAGAGTTTGGAATATGACACTACAATATAATCCTGGTAATCATCAATTAACTTTCCAAATAGTAAATATCATCACTTCACATAAGTTAGTAAAGCTGTTCATGATTCATATCTTTTCCAAGCATGGTATCTCATCTCATGTCACTTTCAATTGAGAATTTATGTTGTGGCAACCACTAATCTAAGAATGACCAATAGACTACTAAGTAAACTTAAGAGTATAGTATCTCATGGGAATCACAAAAGAACTTGACAAGAAGTTTCCAATGCATTTCTACATTATTTATACAATACATATATAGTCTGTGCTAATGATAAGTAATCTTGTCCTAATGTCTATACATTGTCCATAAGTATACTATATGTATACCATGAGGTAAATATACCATTAATATTCACCTTGACATTATTTTTCTAGTCTCTTCTCCCAGGTGTTGTAGCAACCACTCGTCACTCAAGGACAAATGATCTCACAACAAGCAAAGCTCTCAGTAGGCTATCAAGTAACGAATGGGGGATTACAAGAGAACTCGACAAGGAGCCCTCACTGCATTGCTCCTCTATTTATATAATTTACAAGTGGTCCGTGCTACAACAATATGTTTACCTCATGTCCATCTACCATGCTTCTACCTCATGTCCTATTACTCATCCACCATGCGTTTACCTTAAGGCTACCATGCTTCCTACATGTGCCCTGACGTCATACCTTTAATCTCCACTATACATGTACACACCATGTGTACACCATGAGGAACCCATGTCCCTTGACGTCATCTCCTAACCCTAACTTCATCTAGACTCTTCCCGATCCTTCTAGACCCTAAGTCCTTCCAGACCGCTCTAGACTA
>Ga0157364_1007252_pt1 | contig 11475 bp, 9 predicted proteins | sample AttsexASBM2_FD_111476 | JGI IMG/M metagenome (GOLD analysis project Ga0157364, IMG submission 111476) | Fungus gardens microbial communities from leaf cutter ant in Ribeirão Preto, State of São Paulo, Brazil - Atta sexdens ASBM2 | ecosystem: Host-associated > Fungi > Mycelium > Unclassified ...
ATAGAAGACATATGCCTGCGTTCAGCAGACGTAAGTTGAGCGCTCGCTGCTATTGATGTATTTTTCCAGATCTAAAATGCTGATTGGATAATCTAAAAGAATACACCAATAAGGAACAAGAGATCATTCAACTGTTGAATTCGTTGAACGCAGCTATTGCGCACATCTAAAGTCGGAAACACAATGAAAAATACAGATAATAGGAACAGGAAGTAACAAATTTCAATTTATCAGAACTCATAAGTCTGTTCGCCTTGATTAAACCTGCGATGCTTGTTTTCTTGCTTGTCTTAGATATTCATAATCGAATCTTGAGGTTGATTGTGTTCAAATGAGGTGAAAATTATAAAAGTGAGCAAATTCACTAGAGTATTCATATTCAATTTAATTAATCAATAATTGATCAATACCTAATAATCTTTGCTCACTTTTATAATTTTCATCTCCTTTCAAAATTCACAATCGAAATCTCCGCTTATATTCAAGATCGTCTCAAGTACAATCTTAAGAAGTCACGAACCAATCAGAGGGCCATATTAGCGTCTTAAGACATTACTTAAAATAGTCTTGAAATAAGAATCGACACTATAAATACCGGTCACTGATTGGCTTAATGCATGATCTATAATGGGCAGTAATAAATGAAGGAATAGGCATAGAAATCGACCAATCATAGTTGAATGCGGGAAGGATAATCAACTATGATTGGTCGATTTCTACGCTTACTGTTTAATCCACTCTCAGAAATCATGAATACAGTATTGTAGAATACACAGTTTCTGATAGGTTGAAATTCTTATTCTCTGTTCTCTGTTCCTTTTATTATGCGGAGTCTCTTATTCTTACAAGCTTCATTGATTACTGTCATTGTAGACCACGCATAACTCACTCTACAATGGATAGTAGTAATGGATTAAGGAGTGGATTAAAGAGTAGGCGTAGAAATCGACCGATCATAATTGAATGTGAGAAAAATAATCAACTATGATTGGTCAATTTCTACGCCTACTCTTTAATCCACTACTGCTACTGTCTATTATAGACCATTATGGCCGCACTATTGGCTAAAGTATAATGCATAGTGCATAAAGGAATCAACCAATCGAAATTCTTCTTTTCTATAGAATGAGAGGAAAGAAAAGATTCTGATTAGTTACTCATGTGTTATGCAAAAGTCTGTACTGCGGTCTTTAGAGCCATTCCACACAACTTGCATAATCATTTGCATAAAGAAAATTATCCAATCACATTTCTATCTTAAAGACAAACGTAAAATATGATTGGATAATTTTCTTTATGCATGTTTATGCGGCTATGCAAGTTGTGTGGAATGGTCCTTACTGTTACGGAAAGTATGTGCGACTAGCTTTAATATATCTCGATTGTTCAGAGCGATGCTTTTTTATGTCAGATTCTTTTGTTTTATGCAAAAACGTCTAAATAAGTCTAATTTCATTGATTTTTGAAATGCGGGGAATAGTCTGAATAATTGTCAAATTTTAATTAAATTATTTAATTGTTGCCAATAATTATGAGAAAAAATATGAATACTCGTATCAGTGGAACAAATATCATTTTGGTACCGTATCAAGAAAAGCATGTTATAAAGTTTGTATATAAACTATCTCTATATTTAATGTTTTATTAACAAGATAATCAAAATACAACTTATATGCTATCTCAAAAATTATGTTCAGATATCATGAATGGATGAAAAATCCTATTCTGCAATACTTGACAAGTTCCGAGCCGTTAACGCTGGAGGAAGAATTCAAGATGCAGAAACGTTGGTTGGAGGACGAGGATAGTAATTATCTAGGCTAGCAAAACTTTTTAGACGTAAATGCTTATTAGTTTTTATATAATTCTTCATATAAATGGATAAATCAATAAATAATTTTAACATAGTTTATATATTCTGATTTTTCAGAGTAAAATGAGATTACTTATTGATTCATTTATCACAATAATTACTTGTGTTGGAATGTTGCATTAAATGATTTCTATATATCTTCTCTCTCTTTTTACATATTGCTTTATTTTTTGTACTCGATACTAGCCAGTAATGAAATGTTTACTTCTACTTTCACAAAGTATAATCTTTATACAAAATGTGATTTTAATTACGATTTTACAGAATGCACTTTTATTATATTGGACAAACATGTTTACCTGACAACCAAAAATGAAATAGGTATGTAGATTATGTATCAAATTTTTTGAGTGTTGAAAGTTATAGTTTATGACACGTGCACTATATATTCTTAATAGTGAATTTTGGAGCAGTCTATCTTTTATATAGCCTATTGTATCTCAAATATTCCAGATATCATTTTATCTATTATTTAATTTGATGAACAAGAATAAAATGAAGGAGCATTTATATGGGAATTATATGAATGCATCCCTAGAATTTCTATAATAGTAACTATTGATTGCTTTGCATTTGGTGACACAAGACAAATGTCATCTTTATTATTCTTTGAATATCAAGAAAGATGGAATGTTTATATCATTGTGTCACTAAATGAAAAGCGCCTATTGTCACTGTTGTAAGAACTCTATATGTACCCACACCTGTAATATCTAACTTCTTCTTTCGACTGATTCATTTCAGATGCCATGGTGGGAGATACAAATTTATTTCTGCACGACTCACAGGGACTGTGCATCGCTGAAATAGAAATTATGATAGCAGAGGAAGTTAATCGAAGCAAAAGAAGAGGCTGGGAATCTATTATATTAATGTTACTCTATGGTAATTCGGCTGTGATAACAATTATTGAGTTTAACATTCTTATAATTTATATCTACTTTTGTAACAGGCGCTGAGACGCTAAATGTTAACAAATTCTGCGCCAAAATCAAATTAGACAATGCAGTGAGCATAAGAATGTTTGAGAAACTTGGTTTCCGAGAGGTGGGTTAAGAGACATGATTTTTCTATTACACATTTAGCATTAAATCATTATATCTAAAATTTCTTCGAAATCTTAATTTAATGTAGTTATCTATTTATTTAAACTTAAAATTAGACTATAAATTGTTTTATAGGCATGTATAGAATATTAGCTATTTTTAACAGAAACTGTAATTAAATATCTAATGATAAAATTATAATTTAGGAGGAAAGAAGTGAAGTTTTTCGAGAAGTTACCTTAGAGAAGAAAATATCTTCTAATTGGACGAGTTGGTTGCATTCTGAATTACAATCTGTTATCATATCTAATTAATTATTATTGTTATTAAAGCAAATTTAATATAATTTATGTATTTATAATTGTACGACTTTATACTATATAAAAAATGTATAGAATTATATTTTTTTAAATATAAGAATTCAATGCATACACACGTTCATTTACAACAAGGATTTGAGAGATAAGTGAGAAAGAGAGCATGTTGATGCGATACAATTGATATACTTGAGTCATGATTGAACGTAATTGAGTCTAAATGGATAGTACGGCTTTTGCACTCAGTATCAACGTCAGTATCCATTTAATTCCTTATTCAGCGCTAGTAAAACTGTAACAGTAATATCTTGCTTATTTGATAACGTATCTTGAAACGTGAATATCTTGAAGCAAGTGATAAGACATAAGAGTGACTATAGCAGAGTAAGACAAAATATGTCATTGACGAAAGCTCTTCGAGTTGTAAGCAGTATTATGCAGAAAAGACCCTTGTTATTTAATTCAATAGTGTATGGTTTCTTCTATACGAGCGCCGAGTTCATTCGACAGAGTTTCACTAAGATGTCAAAGGTGCAATTTCCGATTCGAATTCTTTTGTATATGATAAATTCTTTTATATCATTCATGCTAACGAGTAGATTGTGCTCTTGTAGCCGATACAGCCTATCACCGTAAATCCTGAAATTTCTTCTAACATCAAAGGATCGGTATTAATCCAAATACAAAAACTTTGCGAAGCGTTAGATCTCGTAGATAAAAATCCTAATTCTGTAACTTACAACTGGCCGCAATTGAAAAGATATGCGATTTTCGGTTGCCTCTTAGCTGGACCAATGCTACACGGATGGTATTTCGATAATGTTCATTAAGTAGTGTAAAGTGCTTATACAATTTTCGTAATGAATTTGCAAATTAATTCTTAAATATTAACGATAGGTACAAATGGCTGGATACGTTTTATAGTGGAAAATCTACCAAGATCGTATTAAAGAAACTTTTTGTAGACCAATTTATCTTAACACCACCGTTAATTATCTTGTTCTTTATCAGTTCGTATCTTTGAGCGCTTTATGTGAAGTTGTTTAATTTATTCGCGATAAAATAATAAGTCTGATTCATAAATCTTACAGGTATGAGTTTAATGGAAGCTAAGTCAGATCTCCTTCAAGAATGCAAAATTAAATTTGTGCACACTTTCCAGGTTTGTCTTCTAATTCGCGCGAAAATTCTACATTACGGGAATTACATATATTTTTGTTTTCCAGACTTCATGCGGATATTGGTTGCCAGTGCAATTTGTGAACTTTCTATTAATTCCGCCATCTTTTCGAGTGACATATGTCAGTATTGCTGCTTTCTGTTGGGTTAATATTCTATGTTATTTGAAAAATTTACCTGTTTCTGAACACAAGCAGAAAATAAAGTGAATTGAAATCTTTCATACAAATACATATCACAAATAATACTTTTTTACTCTATAATCTAGCAATCATCATTGTTTTTACTGTCAATGAAACATTCCAAGAAATATCACAATATTTAATGCATAATCAGCACACATGTAGACAATTCATTATTTATTCATTTCCGAATATAGTTTTATTTATAGGAATAGCATAGGACAGAGTTATTCTTTATACTTTTGAAGAATGAAAATGAAGAATGATAGGCCCTCATAATTTATTTTTTATGTACAGATTGTGTATCACTATCACTTGTGGCCTAAATTATAATGATAATCTAAATAAACCAGCTGATACTAAATTAATAAAAAAAGGAGGAAAGAAAATACTGCGAATCAGTGATTTTTAAAATAATGTCCTAAGCTAGATTTGCTGTTCAGTAGATTGTTCTGTAATAGATTAGATCAAACTTCTGGAAGAGAATTTTTTTCAGTGCTCCGAACATTACACTGTCAGAGACAAGTATCACACACAATATTATTGCTAAGTAAAAATTCCTTGTAATATTGTTACGATACTGCCTGCCTACGCGTTTCGATGGTAAGCGACACAAGCTTTATTTTCAACGCAAGTGTTATCGAGAAGGTAGTTGGTGCTTGCAGTTTGTCCACGTTGATCATCTTCGAGCAGTCTTATGCGTATGTCTCTATGCAACTACCGTGCGCAAGATAAATATGTGACTCAACAGTAACGAGTAAATAATTCGAAGCTATACGTGCTATTTCGCATGTGTGCTGAGTCATATATTTATTTATTTCGATACGATTCGATTACCGGCATATAATTAAGAAAGACGTCTAAGAGGAATCCAGCCCTATCTCGTGGACGAAAATATATTCATTGTTCCGCTTGTTGTGCGCTTTCTTACGAGTCTCGCCGCTACTGTAAATGAAAATCAACGTATACATACATATTTTCTCGAATTAAATCTGACATACGTTTCGGTTACCGGCTTACCGGTCGCGTCCTGTGGCGTTAGTGGTTTATCTATTACTTTTTGGATCACGCTAATCCATTGCGATCTGTCGTCATCGCTTTGCGCAGAGAGCAAGTAAGTTCTATCAGGTGTTTCAAGAGTAAACGAAAACCCTTGATCTCTAGCACCCTGTGGTACGCCCGTTTTTATCGCAAAGCCTTCGGAACTATGACCCAAAAAGATTTCACCTTTCGGATGCGCGTCCTTAAAAGATAGAAGAAGATAACAATATAGACTGTTAAATAACACAAGCAGTTTTTAAGTAAAAGGATAGTATTTAGGATATACCATAGGATCGTCATGATACATGAGTTTTCTACCATCTAAGGTAAACCATCTTTTTTTATAAGCGTCTGTATGTCTTGGTCCAGTTTTCCATAGAAAGCCTTCGCGTGGAAAATCCCTCGTAAGTTGCGACAGTAACTCATTCTCATTTGCACCTGGATACGCTACTTGTAAGCGGTGTAATTTCGCACACCTGATGGCAAGGTACCAATTCGTGATTACTTCCGGATCTTCGTGATACACATAGATATGTCTCGTCGTGCCATCTTTCATAAAGGACAGTTGAAGACTATTCTGATTGCCAATTTTAGGTGGTGCAAATGCAACATTTAATTCTGATATCCTTAAAACTGCTTTGGGTTCCTTAAAGTAAGTGAGATATTAAATATTTGCATTTCTAGACTTGCATTGCATCTTATTTAAATTACCTTATTTTCTTTAACATGATACTTGAGTGTATCCTCCGCTTCGCGAAGTACAAATTTACGAGGATGGTAACGTGAATCTTCCTTTCCACGTTTCATTAAAAATCCTTCCATAAATCCTGATACATAATGATTTTGTCTTTCAGGATGACAAAATTCTTCCCTCTCATATTTTGCTCTTATCCACTGTTCAACTAAAACTCTAATAAATTTTGTAAATTAATCTCTGATGATATTCAAATACTTTATATAATATCCAATAAAAATACTATTATTCAAAATAATCTATATATAACTGCTAGTTGATAACTGTATTATGAATAAATGTGTCATAAAATGATAACAAAAACAGGAAAACCACACAAATCCTTGATAACTCATTGTGGGGTACCTAGATTTATAAATTAGTTTCTAACAATTCAAATACTTTTGTGTATAATATCCAATAAAAATACTATTTAAAAGATAATCTGTGTAAAAGCTAGAAGATAACTGTGTCATGAATAATGTATCATAAAGTGATGACTAAAACAGGAAAATCACACAAACGTTCAATAACTCACTGTGGAGTATCTGGATTTGGTCTGCGGTAGCACGAGGGCACACGTTCTTCATAGCGCATTCTTGCTTTGTTATTACCTACTTCACGTATCCTACTCACTTGAGAATCTTCCCATCTATCTAATTTTAAGTGCTTCACTTTCGAAATATGTGCTCCCATAGATCTGTGTACACCGGCACACCTTGTGCAAACAAATATACCTATATTGTAAGATGCCCATTCTGGATCTAAAATATAAAATGACGCTACAGTCAATAACATATAGCGAAATGAATGAAAGATATCGTATCCCTAATAAAAGAAATTTCAATGAGTTTGGGAAAGTGGGAGGATTTTACATTACTACTATTAACGATACTATCGATATTAAAAATCTGATGATCATTGAAACTCGTGACACCGCACAATGTTAAATATCAGGTATCACGAGTAGTGACCAATCTCAAGCGACTTTACATTATATTATCGTAAAATTTAATGTCACTGTAAAAACAAATGTCTAAACACCGTGATGAACATCAAGAGGTTAAGACGTACGTCGCGGCCGTATGAGTCTCGCTCGCTAGTGACGATTTAAGGTAAAGGAGATCTTTGAAGAAACAAACTTACTCTTGGCCCCACAATCCGCGCATACGTTGTTTCCAGACTTTTTCAGAAGTTCCGCTAGCAACTTCTCGTTCGCGTCCGCCATTTTAAAACATTGGCAAACGGGATGAATGGGAACGGCGAGATTCACAATTCATATGCGATGACAGGAGAACCCATGTTTACATACGTCATACGTATATAAGCGTATATAACGGGAGTAAAGACCCTCTAATCAGAGTATTCAAAGTCAAGACATGAAACAGCCACTTTTAATTGGTCCGCCATTTACAACGTAGCCTTGGAAGTCAATCGTGTATTTTGAAATGAGGTGAAAATTGTGAGCGAATTTAATTGAATGAAATATTTATAATTTCATTAGTCAACATCTGGTGGACCTGCTGAAACGGCCAGTTGGAGCAGCTCGTGAAAATGTACCTTAAGGAATAACATGTGAACCAATCATTCTCCAGCATTGAAGCTGTTGAAAATATGGTGTAGCCACAATAGAAGGAATAAGGAATTAGGAATAAGGAATAACGATACCAACTTATCAGACAGAAATCGTATATTCCAGTGCATCCGATTTCTGATAGGTTGAAATTTTTATTCTTTATTCCCAATTCCTTATTCCTTCTATTGTGGCTGCACTTTTAGTCACCGACGAGATATTATTAAAGATGGTCAACGCTTATGAAAGTCGCGAGTCTGTTAAAATTTAAGTGATTAATACCCATTTCCACCAATGTAGATTAACTTTAATCTCTGTTCTTCATCTTTTTCTAATCTTTAGAACTAGAAAAAGACAAAGAGTAAGGCCAGAATCAGATTACGCATTGAAAAATGAGATTGAGATTGAAAGATTGAAATTTGACCAATCAGAACAAAAGGAGCCAAAACTTCTTTATCCTCATTGGTGAAATTTCAATTTTTAATCTCAATCTTCAATGCATAATCTGATTCCGTCCTAAATTGTACCATGATTAAAATTAATTTATATTAAAATTAATCTACATTGGTGGAAACGGACATAAGAATAAGAAATTAATAATACGGTACTAATTTCATGATTAATTATTTCATGATTAATTATTAGTTTCGTAGACATGTACATATAAGCTTGTTCTTTTTGGCTGAACTTTTATACTAGTTCATCTTTCCTCCTTTTCTAGGAGAAAAGAAGAGAAAGAAAGATGAACTGGTGCAAAAATTCACAGCCAAAAAGAATAGGCCTTATGTTTAAAATTTAATTAATAATACTTGATTTTTATTTAAAACTGTGATTTTAATGTTATCATTCGAGTTTGATTATCAATAATAACTGCAGAGAAAATTGTAATTTTTCTGTAATATATAGAATATTATAGCTTTACAAGTATGCATATTTATTTATGAAACATTTACGTAATAAAAAAATCATGAATTTAATAATGTATAAGATGTATGAATTTAATAAATGCCAAATATTTATATTAATAATAACAAATTTATATCAATTGTCGATAATGTTAGCATTCAATTATTTCCGCGCCCTTTTTATACCGTCGAAAATTTACTCAGAGTTGATGATCTTTAATAGTGTCTTGTTGATGGCTAAATAATGAAGTTTAGCATTGACGCGTTTTGTTTGAACTGTGCAAAAACCACTAGCAGGAATTAGTATTGTTGTAATGCACGAAATCTGTTGTTTTGATTTGTTTTTTAGAGTACTTACTCAACTTAGATCTGCTTGAAATATGTACTTGGGCCTGTTTAGATTTTGAACTGTTTGGAGTTAGTCTGTGCCTTAATCTGTCATTTTACTAATTTATAAACAGAGAAAACCGATATAAACTTTAACTTTTTTTGTAAGTCGATAATTTCAATACTCTGAATAAGAGATTTTATTAGATGACGTATATAAAAAATATCTGCCAGTATTATGCAACAAATAATATGATGCTTTGTTTATATTTTTTACATTTAGGATTTATTAGTTCTTTTCGAATTGAAAGCTATAAAATTCGGCATGATGGAAATATTTGCAATCTTTTTTCTTCATAATTTTATCGCCAGGTAATATTTTTTGGCATATGACACATATGTGCATCTGCTGCAAGTACCATATAAGCAAAGCGTCACTAGACCAATCAAATATATCGTTTTTCAAGCATTGTTTACTGTACATGTCTATAATGAGTATCATATTGATATGTTATTTGACTCAAAAGGATTTAATTTATTTAAGGTTTCCAAAATCTGACCAATTATTGAAAAGATGGTTCATACTTGGTACAGAAGAGAAAATTACCAGAGCGTCGCAAATATGTTCAAGCCACTTCAAGGAAAAGATACTGCTTTAGATATAGTATAATCAGCAAACATTATTTAAAGCCAGATGCAGTATCATCACCCTTTGTTTAAATGAGACAAGCAGGGACACAGTCTCAGATAATCAAACAATCAAATAAGTAACTAGGAAAACCAGCTAATAAACACTATGATTGAATAAAATATCCTTAAGAATAAAGCTTTAGATATTGTAGAATCTTGTATAGGAGCTAAAAGAGATAATAAACTATCTGAAAGAAGAAAAGAAGATAAGAAATACTAGACTCTTATTGCTGACAGAAGAGTTAAAATGAATATTACTAATAGAGTTAATATTATGTTTAAAAACAATGAAAAATATTAAATAAAAAATAATTAATTTTTGTAGAATATTATTCGCTCCAGCAGACTTGAATAAGCCAGAGAAAAAATAGGGAATATCTATATGATGTCTAATGGGAAGAGATATCTACGTCATCAGTACAAGCTAAAATTTATTAGGAAGTAGTAATCAAGAACATCAAGCAACGAAAGGTGATTCTGAAAACTTTGCGACAAAAAGTCAGGAGATTAGAAAAGCGAATTGCCACAGAAAAATGAATTTTAAAATTCTCTTTTCCAGGTTTTCCAGATGAAAATGAAAAATTTTCCATGAGTAATATAAAATATATAAATTTTTACATTTAGACTCAAGGATTGTAGGGAAGTAGCTGTATTATTAAAAACAACGGGAAAAAAGCTTAGTAGCATAGTATAATTTGGGTGCAAATTCAAGCCAGTAAAAAATAAATTAGAAAAAAAGAATGCAGTTATAATAAAAAAGAGAGATCAAATAAAATATACTGAATAAAATATAAATTTTAATTATTTTATTAAAATCATTTAAAGTGTACAAATTTTAAACATATTTGACTATAAACATTAGATATAATATTTAAAAAATTATAACAATTATTTAGAAAATAGGAGCAGTTTCAGAGAATTGTGAACAAATTTCGAAATTCTAGATTTTTACATTTTCCCCTGACTTTTCCTGGTTTTCCCGGTTTTCCAGATCTGTGGCAATTCTGAAATATTACATTTGCAGACTTTGGTCTGCAAGAAATAAAGCGATTGCAGATAGCGATACGAATCAATAAGTATTACATATAGCATTTTCGATAATAGATTTTCGTAACAGATTTAAACAGATCTGGGTTGAATTAATGGTGTTGCATGCTGTGCTATTGTTAAAATATATATAACATTAATCAATAATAGACAGAATCAGAAAGAAACCTGAAAGAGGATATGATCAAAATCTGTAATCGCAAAATGCTGCTGCGTACTACCGTTCTCTGAAGAAGTGGATGTTAACTACACCACAATATCCACCTTTTTGCTCCTGACAGAAATAGACAGTTGAAATCGCTAAAATTTATTAAATTAATAAAGATTTCAATTTCAGTGATTTATTCTCTCTGGTAGAACATGACACATTATTAATCCAATCCAGCTTGATTCAAATCTGCTATGATCGAAAACGCTAAAAATTTGATAAATAGTTGTACAAGTGACAAAGTTTTTAATGTATGGATACAATGTAATTATACATTTTATGTAATTAAACTTTAATTATGATGTTACATATTTATATAATTACTACATTTATATAAAAAATTATATATTTATA
>Ga0157364_1007253_pt1 | contig 11475 bp, 10 predicted proteins | sample AttsexASBM2_FD_111476 | JGI IMG/M metagenome (GOLD analysis project Ga0157364, IMG submission 111476) | Fungus gardens microbial communities from leaf cutter ant in Ribeirão Preto, State of São Paulo, Brazil - Atta sexdens ASBM2 | ecosystem: Host-associated > Fungi > Mycelium > Unclassified ...
AGGCCAAATGTTAACGCTTTAAAACCACAAAAAGGCGGGAAGATATATAAAATTTAAATTGTTATTTCGGTTGTATCAAATCTAAAGCTCAGAACTTTTTTGTACACCTAATATATATATATTTCCGTTAAGCGCGTATAAGTGTATATATACAATATATATTGTGTGTATATATATATATATATATATATATATATATGTTTATTTTTATTGGGGGGAGATGGTTAAACCGGAAGGCTTACTATTATGGTAGGCTTACTATTAGCTGGTTGGTCCACGAGATCTCAGGGAAATGTGGGTTGAAGTGGACGTGCAGGCCCACTATCCGTGGAAGAGCGCCAGGAGGGCAGTCGCAATGACCAGTGATTTATTGGGTAGTTCCAATAATGATGGTTTTATAATAATACACTAATAATACACTAATAATACACGACCTGGCGTGAATTTTCCGGAGTTCAGCCCGAGTTCACTGACTGAGATAATACTAACCGACGAGATCTGATTTGGTACTGAGCGACGTGAACTAAGGTAGGCTGATTTTAGTGATACTCTGCGCTTCCGCGGAACGTCTATTTATATCCCGAAAAAGGGCATAATACCCTTTGTCTAGATACAATAGTCACGCGAGATTTACGATTTTTATAGCATCGTATCATTGTTAATCTAAAGTTATCATCGTTAGAGAGTTTTCGAGAAAAAAAGAAATGATTTATGTTTTTCTTTAAAGAGGCAAGATTGCTCCAGACGAATCTGTTATTCTCGCGGAAAATATGGCTAGGTAAACAGACGGTTATCGTGCACAACTAATTTTGCGTGCAGGGCAACATTGTCAGTTGCGAATCCGATCTTAGATAACGCTGGGAAGTTATCCCATGCGTTTTATGATTTTTTAGACGCGACGTGGCGCCTGTTTTCCTCAGAAATTGTTAGTCAGTCTGGGATGATAAAGCTTAGATTTTTATTATTGCATGACTTCGGTGCATTTATAGTGTCTTTTACAATTGTTACTTTTTGAGCCTGCATTAAAGTTATTCCTTTCGGGTTGATTGGCGTTTATGAGTTTTTGCGGAACTTGTCCGGTCTCTCTTTTCAATTCTATCAGACCATTATCAGAGGACTCTACTCGAGTCTCATAGACTCGAGTCAACCATAGTCGCGACATGGAGCCGATTCTTTCGAAAGAAAAGAATCGTGGCGTCTAGGACATAACAATACTATAAGCATATTTTATCATACTTTATTAAAAGAATAATTGTAATATTTTTAAAACATTATAAAGTTATATTCAGAATTTTTTTTAATAAATGATACGTTTTAAGAAAATAAGTATGGAACGGCATGTATATTTTTTATAAATAACATATTACATTGAATTATATTATTTATATTATATTAGATTTCTATATCGCGTTCTGTGTCAAAAATATTATAAAGAAAGATGAACAAATTCTAAAGTTATTATTGTGCGGTATAACACAAAATTTAATAAACTTTATATAAATAAACTTTATATAACACAAAATTTATATAAACTTTATAAAGATATACATTGGGTTGTCCGGAATGTATGTCGATTTTTGGTAGGTGGCATAAGGACAGGTCTGAATATATCAGAACGATTGAAAACAAATGACATGCGTACATATCGTAAAAGACGGTACTTCAGGCATACTTGGAAAAAAATTTGGTTGCAATATGTTAATTTTTGTCAGTTTTATATGTCTTTGAATATAGAAGAAAACAAAGTGCATTTTAATGCTTTTCTTTTATCGGAAAGGCAAAAATGCCACACAAGCGGCAAACAAGATATGCGCTGTTTATGGCGAAGGTGCTGTAGCTGAAAGAACTATGCGGAAATGGTTTGCTAGGTTTAAAACTGGTGATTTCAATCTTGAAGATCAAGAACGCCCGGGTAAGTCCTCCACCACAGATGAAGATCAGATTAAAACACTGATCGAGAATAACCCACGCTATACGACACGTAAATTAGCAGAAATGTTGAATATGTCAAAATCCATCATCCATTTTGTGAAGCTTGGCTACCTAAACCGTTTTGATGTATGGGTTCCCCACGATTTAACGGAGAAAAATCTGATAGATTGCATTTCCACTTGCTCTATAAACGTCACGAGGAGATATCATTTTTGAAACAAGCAGTGACAGAGGAAAAATGGATCATTTACAATAATGTTGAGCGAAAAAGATGGTCGAAAAAGATCTTGGGGAAAGCGGAATGAACTACCTTTAGCCATCCCAAAGGCCGGTCTTCATTCAAAGAAGGTCATGCTCTGTGTGGGATCCTGTATTATGAGCTTTTACCAAACAACGAGACGATAAATTCAGAGACATATTGTTATATTAGATGAATTGAAGACAGCAATTGAATAAAAACGTTCAGAAATAGCCAATCGGAAGGGTCGTGTTTCATCAGGACAATGCGCGGCCTCAATGTGCGGACAATGTGTCTTTGATAATTCGACAAAAGTTGTTGGAGCTCGGTTGGGATGTTCTATCCCATTTACCATATTCACCAGACCTCGCGCCCTCTGATTTCCACCTATTTCGATTATTACAAAATTCCCTTAATTGAAAAAGCTTCAACTCTTTGGTCGAGGTAAAAAATCACTTAGAAAAGTTTTTCGCTGAAAAATCTAAGAGATTCTGGAAAGATGGAATTTTCAAATTGCCTGAAAGATGGAGAAAGGTTGTAGAACAGAATGGCACCTATATAATTTAATAAATGTATACTAAAATTTAAATTTTCTGCGTTTCAATTTTCCTTCAAAATCGGCACGAACTTTCCGGACAACTCAATATTATCAAAAAATAAACATCATTCATTTTTTAAATAAAAATAACATCAGATGATACACACGATTTCATACGTTGTAAGTAACTTTGTTTATCGTATAAATTAGTTTATGCAAAGTATAATCCATATATGTATAATGATTATTCAATTGAATAATTCAATTTATACAAATTAAATGTTAAATTAAAAAATAATAGTCTTTTAAGTGAAATTTCTTTTTAATTGTAGAGATTTAATTGTAAGATAACATTAAACATTATTTTGTATCAAATTTTATTTCATTGCATATAAAATTTTATTATTTTGTTGATTTTGTTGCTATTGAAGCATTTTTTTTAATGCTCTGGCTTTGGTTAACGTGGGGCGAACTGATAACTTTAATCAGTCTTTAATTGAAAATTTTCAATAACATTAACATTATGGTAGATTCTACGCTTTTAATAGTAGTTTGAAGAAAATAAGATTTGCATGTAATATATATAATGTATTTTCCAAGCTGTATCAATATTAATAGGCATTAACCCGGTGTCATTGTGATGCTAAAATTACACGGACGTTGAAGTGGATTATGATAAGTAGATATATTAGGCGGGTTCTAATAATTGGACTAGGGCGCGGGGCACGAGGAAGAAGGGGAAAGATGCGGGGAAGTCCCAGCGCTATCAGTGTTTACCGATATGATGATGCCGCCATGTTGTGGCATCATGTATCCTTGGAGACCGCCACATCACACTCCACATCCCGCCGCCACCGCCGCCGTCGCCGCCGCCGCCGACGCCGCTGCCGCCGCCGCAGATTCCACGTCCACCTCAAAATGTGTTTCAGGCCGCCGCCACTGCGGACTTCACGTCCACTCCAAAATGTATGCGGTATACTATAACGACAAGATATTTTGTCTAGGAGATCGGTGATACATCATCGAATGAGATGAGCGAGTTGCTAAACAAAGCGCTATCAATGAAGGGATGATGAAATCATAGTGCGTTCTCACAGTTTTTTCTTTTAAAGTTAAAAACGTCGATAATGATATTTATGGGAAGAACCGCGAACGGTGACACGAGAACGGTGACACGACGGCACATTAATAGAAGCATCAATATTTTTTCTAAGAAAAGATCGGTGACACGCCGATGCTGCGATCTAACAGAGAATGTAACAAAGAGACAAAAAGAAGTCGCAAATGGAATATATAATGGGTCATCTCCGTGTAAGAGTGCAATGTGATCTATAAAAAAATAAAAATAAAAAATAGGAAAAGAGCGAGTGGAACGCGATCTCGGAGCAGTGCGGCCAGGTCACTACACTGGTGGAGTGTTTCGCGTGGTTGCAACGATGCGAATGCATCGAGCAGCTCGAAGAACTTTGTCATGCCAAGCATTTGCGCTTCGCGCCGTTGGATACAAACAATCCACAGTGATGAAACTCGTGAATGCAAAGTCGCAATTGGAGAGACGTTTCGTGCACATTGATGGCGAGTACACGAATGACGAGTACACAAATGGCAACGAACGATCTCTTATCTGGCGAGAGCTCGACGCCGCATTCGAGAGTATATTAACAGATGTGGTGATAAACTCTAATCACATCGAGTCGCGACAGTTTTTAGAAGACACTGGACTCTAGAGCGAGTGCGAGACGCTGTAGAAAGACACAGTATAAAAATGAACACCACCGTTCAATGGCAAGTTCGCGAAGGATAAACGTGCTAATAAGATTATAATTACAAAGAACAGCGAAATATATCGATGCACCGATATACGTGTGATACGAGCAACGTTGTCGAGCCTATTCTAGCATCGCTCGAAGAGTTCCTTTCAGGAACGTGACAGCGGATGAGCGTTATCGCAAATCCTCAACTTGACGTGAACAAACTAAATCTCCTGCGAGATGTCACATCGAAGTGCCATGAGAAAATAATGGGAAAATAATAATAAAATAGCGATAAAATGAGCGGTGATCAGTATTCGTACGATGGACAATGGCGTGTTTCCTGTGGTCGCTGCTTTGTACCCAGCTGAAAAGTATATGGAGCGAGAGTCATCATACCCGCATTACACTGCAGTGTTGAATCTCGCAAATATCGAATTTCCAATGATATTAAAAGACATTTCTAAATTCAAATGGTTGAATACGGTGTCGATCAATATATACAGCATTGGAAATGAGCAGGTCTTTCTTCTGCGACTCACCGAACAAGAAAGAGAAGCATATCTCCTGTACCTACAAGATTCACGCAACGGCAGCATTTTGCGTGGATCAAGAACCTGTCGCATCTCGTGAATTCGTAGATTAATGGGAAAAAGAACAAAAGTTTTTCTGCGATCGGTAAGTATGAAGAAAAACTAAAAAAAAACAGAAATAACGAAAAAAAATGATTTCTTTATTTACAGATATCTCCATTGCTTCAGCTCGTGCGAAAAATTGTAGTCGCACGAAATGGACTGCTAGAAGATCACGACCGCGCCATCCGATTGACGAGCGAGAATGACAGGTTCGAATTCGACAATTATAACAACTGGGAACGAGTGCCATTCATCATTTACGTCAATTTTGAGTGCATTTTATGCAAGACAAAATCCGACAAGGAAGACGCATCGTCGTACGCGTATCAGCGGCATGAAGTGTTTATGGTAGCATAGGCTACGTACGATGCGCGTACGACGACACATTATCGTTGTATTACGTATGTTTCCGTCGCGATGAAGCTATATAGCGTGATTCGCACGACAATTCAACGATTTGGCACATCGCGTGAAAAATATCGTTTCCGCCAACGTGTCCATGGAAATCGAAAATGCGAGTCTCTCGCAAAACTGAGATTTGAAAGGGTCTCCGAGGCGGCTGAAGGAAACACTGCGATCTAGTCAAATTCCGCACGGTAGGATGCAGGATGCGTAGATGACATGGCTTGCACGATTCGCGGAGCTTGCAGGGCCTCGCACCAATTAGGCGCGATAAGACCCCCTTGTGGTGATAGCGATCACTGCGTGCTCCCGGAAAGATCAGCGCCCAGCACTTGTGCTGGCGAGCGAACGGGTAGCACGACGAAAGAACACAGGACGAGAGAGAGAAAAAATCAGAAGAGCAAACCTGAGGTTCGATGAGAGGACTTCCCGGGGGGGGGGGAAGGTGAGAGAAACGTCACATAATTGTAAGGTCGCCAATTTCCATGTCCGGGAGGTACGCATCGTATTATTGTCGGATTTGATGCGCGAGAGGCACGTGAAATTGTCGTGCGTCTGGTCTTTCGCGGTAATTGTGTCTGAGCTTCCCGCGACTCATTGTAAGATTTTCGGGAGAGTTACTTTCCGCTTAAGCCACAGTCTAGTTCATTTCGTTAAGTCTTGTCGCATACCGATTAGTCTTGATTGGATCGAAACTTTGTATTGTGATGTCTGTGTATTCTCTGTCTATTTCCGACATTTTGTAAAGTAGTTCGAAGCCTCGCGGATGAGCACGAGGTCACGCCATATTTGCGGTGTTATCATAACCGTTGCCTATTTCGGTTATCAGAGCGTCGAACTAATGCGGTTTGCGAAAAGTATTCTTATGTACTTATGCTGTCGAGAGTTAGCATAATTAATATTCCTCGCATAAAGCATATCGAGGCCTATACGAGGCTAAAGTAACGCATTTCGATCGCATATCGTTGCTGTGATCTTGTCGATGAGTGCGAAAATCGGAGATTAATCAAATATACTCATTACTTCTTATTGTTACTCATTACTGTATAATTTATTGTCGCTGCTTATTCGCTTTTCCACATAGTTCTCTATCCACAAACCGCCCTCTCTGCCATTTCCGAGAGTGAGCTGCCGGTTACGAGAGCTATCGACGTTTATAGTTCTGTAGAAAATCGCGTAGAATCTCCCGAGTAATTTCGATAAAGAGTGGCATACTCGCTTATGCATGGCGCCCAACTCGTTTTCGAGATCTTACACTCAGGAGTTACTGCGTAAGTGCTTTCTGTTGCGTGAGATCAAATGAAGGTTCGGTATAACGACAGGAATTCTGCCGAATCGAGAGAGAATTAATTGTGAACGTGCGACGAAGTTACGCCACGCTCGTAAGTTGCAAAACACGCACACACACACACACACACACACACACACACACACACACACACACACACACACACACACACAGAGAATGTAAATCCGATCGGGTAACCTCCACGCGGTACACCTATAATAATATTATGATAATGCTAATGTGGTATTGTAATTTTTAATCTTCATAACTCTAGATTTACTTAATCAAAAGAGACTTTTTTATAGGATTTTATAAACCTCTTGACATCAGCTATTACAGATAGAATAAAAGTAGCTAGAATAAAAAGTAGGATTTTTCATTTTAAAAAATCGATGTGATCTTGATCTGACCTTGGCAAAGTCTCGCAAGGTTAAACTAGAATGATCAATAAATAGAGCTTTTTAAACCCCACAACTTTGGTCTGAATACATTTTTGATTGAATCTTATCCTGGGGAGACAAAAAAGGGTGGACAGGTCTGAGACACCTTGCATATACACGTATATATAAAACACATTTTTTTTTGTTATTATATTATAATGTACAAAGTGTAGTTAATGAATCTTTTTTACTATTATTTCGTAAATGTTATCTCGTAAATTTCATATATATGTATATAGCTCAAAATTATAAAAAAATATGTGAGTTCGAAATGCGTACAATATAATAACTATTTAACAATAAAATATAATTTTTCATAATATTGAATTGTTCATTAATTTCTTAGCTTTTTTGATCTTTTCAATTTTAATAATAAAATATTTCGGGCGTACGTGCGTAGTGCTTAATGAAGAATAGAGCTTTTGTCATCTTTAAATCGATTTACAGTCGACTAATAGCTAGCAAACAGTTAACTTATAGTCGATTCATAATTTACTGTTGAAAGTCAACTGGGAACAGTCGATTTTCAACAGTTGACTATATGCCGACTGGAAAAAGTCGACTATAAATCGACAAACATTCGTGTTGTGTGGGAACAATTCCAAAATGTAATAAAATATTAGATAAAATATCGATTATATCCTTTGCATTTTTTAACAGAACCGTTATTATTGTATCATGCAATATTAATCAGTAATTATTTGCAAACATTATCTGACTTAGATCTGTAATGTATCCCTTCCCCCTCCAGATAACAAAATATTAACAAATTACTGACAGATAATTAATAAATTCTACCGATTGCTATCTATGCAGATCTATAGCTATTTATTGCATTAAACTCAGGATCTATTGATGCTGTATCAATAGATATAATTCTGCTTAAACAAATATAATTCTGAAATCAATCGCGCAGACTCACACACGGGCAATCTTAAGCTTGTTCACACCACGCCTTGTTTTCAAATGATTTTTCGGACTTAGAAAATTGAAATATTATAGTAATGTAACAAATTAAATTGATAAATTGATATTTTAATAATTTAAACATCCTATTAGAAAGAGATGTTAATGTTCTAGAAATCTGTGCTAAAATAAATTTTTTGTGACAAATATTATCTCAGCCGAGAGGTAATATTTTTTGCAATAATTTATTGACTTAATATAATATTGTATAATAATAATTGAAGCTTGATCTAAAGGCTTATTAGGACGCTCGCTAGAGATCCAAGTTCTACTCCTAGCCGAGATAATATTTTTCGCAATAAATTTATTTACAGATTTTCAGCACATTAACATCTCTCTAATAGGATATATGTCTGATTGAACATCAAATTATTAAATTTCTTCAATTTAATTTGTGATATTACTATAGTATATCAGTTGCGTTTCTAAGTCCGCAAATCAATTCGCTCAGTTCAAATGACTATATATGTAGTATTATATATAAATTCACATAAAAATTATTTAAGCATCTAAAATCTAGCTTTGACCGTTATAGGTTTTAACTTTTATTTCTGTGTATTCATAGTATATGATCTTAATAAATCATTTATTATTGCAGATAATTTAAATTTTTCTGATTAGTTGAATTTTAATCTTTAGGGTGCAATCCCTTTAATGTTCGCAATGCTCCGCAATCATTTCCTTATCGTTTTTAAATATTAAACAAGGATGAAATGATGCTCGCGAGCGTTGCGAATATTAAGTGGCATGTGCTCTTAATTGGCAATCCTCAGTTTCCAGCTACTTTTGGTGGCAGTTTATCAGCATTTCCTGATATTATAAATTCTGTGGAAAATTTGTTGCTTTACTGTCATCATTTGCTCAAATTCTACTCAAAGACTGTTTAAATTATCTGGGTTGTGACAAAAATGCATACAATAGATATGCTTCTGACATAATGTAATGTTATATTTATACTGTGTTAATAAAAGAAATATCTATAGGTAAAATGTATTTGCAAATTATTATACTTATTGATAATGTGTGTGTAATCCTACATGCTTTGAATGAAGTAATAAATACACAATTTCATATCTTTAAATGTTCTTTATTTGGTTTTAATGGAAGCCATGAGCTTAGAAAAATGTATGAACTTACTTCTTCCCATAAAATAACATGCACATTTTCGAATAACGAAATATGGAGAATGTTTTCAAAATTTCTACCGACTGTCGTAAAAATTTGAACAATCTTGAAACATTTTTGGATAAAAAAATTTTCGATTACATGGTCCAAATTTTTAACGTTTTGAATGTTCATTTAGCGTTCTTTAAGAAAATACTATCATTTTTTTAACGTAAAATCGGTACTATCTTAAGCATATCTGGTAACGTAACAATTTCTCAGATGACTAGAAAGATTCTTGAAAAATTAATTACAAACAATTATGCTATAAATTACAACCGGGCAGGTAGAGCAGCTAAGAGAGCTTTCAAATCTTTAAAAACGAAGAACTTTGTTGAGTTGTCTTTTTTTATTTTTTTTTTAACCGGGCGTCATTGTGGTTGGGCCATAATAAAACCCGAGACATTTTTAAACATCTGTATTTTCTTACATACTTCGTAAATTTTAACTAACCGCCTTGTATTATAACTGGAGCTAAGATTTTCTAAAACCATTGTTAACATTGTGAGACTAGACCAAAAAAATATTTGGATTATCATAAGATATATTAGACGAGTTCTAATTCTAGAGGGTGGGAAATTCGTTCACGCGGAGAAGGAGGAGGAAGGCGCGGGGAAGTTCCAGCGCTATTGTGTTTACCGATATGATGCCGCCATGTTGTGGCATCATGTATCCTTGGGAACCGTCATCCCACACTCCACATCCCACCGCCATTGCTGTCGCCGTCGTTGCCGTCGCCACGGACCTCGCATCTATCGTCACCGTCCTCGCTCCACCGCCATGACACCATGCGATCTTACATACACTTACCGCACATACTTACTATCTATCTTCTTGTTATGTTTCATCATCTGTCCCACCAGATGTTGTCACTCTCGTTGTATCTTTCTCTTGCGCGCAAAAATATTTTTATTAAATTTTTATTTAATAATTTAAATAGACTGAATGTTTAATGAGTAAACGAGTTGGAAACAACTCGTTTACGTAATGAAGTGTCACGAAAAGAAGAGGTATATTTATTTTAAGAAAAAAAAACAGTATATTTATTTGAGTTTAAATTACATTAAAATATTTAATTAAATAATTAAAAAAAAATAACTAAGAAAAATAAAAAAAATAAAAAAAATATGTATTGAAGCACCACAGAAAGCATTAAATTAACATATATAAGAACAATGTAACATATATAAGAAGAGAAATATACTTATAATATAATATAAATTTATGATTCTTACAATTCCAATCTTCAAGCTCTGGATCGGACTTACATGACAGACAGAATAATTTCGCCAAAAAAAAGTCCGCTTTTTCCCAAATATCGATTCGCTCCTCTCGGTTCCTTTCTGTTGTCTCTCGGTTCGCATCATCTGCCAATTGGCAATATTCACAAATCCTCGTATTTTGATGTAATAACGAGGTACATCCTAAAAAAAAGAAGTATGATAAAAAGTAAATTAGAAAATAAATCTATTTATACTTACCAAGGGATGATTTGTACGCCCACCTCGTTCCATAACTGTAGCCTGACTTGCGGCTCGTATCGAAAGATACTGAAAAAAAGAAAAATAAAAAGAGAATATGTCAAATATTTTTGTGTTAGAAACACAATATGGATCTCCAGTACATCCGATAGGTTGCTCATCGTTTGCCTCGATCCTGACGTTACATTACGGAAAGATAAAAGTTTTTTTCTTTTCTAAAAAAAAAAGAAAAAGAATCACACTAACATAACTGTCGATATACTGATATAAAAGCTCAGAGGTATGTGTTTCTTTCACTCAGTGCTATTAGGTGTACAACTTTGCTTCCGCCGTTTTCCTATAGGTGGCTTTAACGGTAAGTGATGGTCGAAATAAATAGATCATAGACATCATACAATAAACTTGGCCATCTGTCAACATAACCCCATAGAAATTAGTCGATTTGTGTCTGCATCATAAAGTTATTCTCGATTGAAAATGTCAGTTTACGAGCCAAATTCTCGTCATTTGCGGAAGGTTTAATTTTTTGCTTCAATATGAAGAAATCTGCGGCTGAGGCTCATCGAATGCTCTCAAATACTTATGGTGAGGCCGCTATTAGTGAAAGAACGTGTCGTGAGTGGTTTCAACGCTTCAAAAA
>Ga0157364_1007254_pt1 | contig 11471 bp, 8 predicted proteins | sample AttsexASBM2_FD_111476 | JGI IMG/M metagenome (GOLD analysis project Ga0157364, IMG submission 111476) | Fungus gardens microbial communities from leaf cutter ant in Ribeirão Preto, State of São Paulo, Brazil - Atta sexdens ASBM2 | ecosystem: Host-associated > Fungi > Mycelium > Unclassified ...
ATATTCTTCAAAAATTTATATGAATATTCTTTTTGAATATAAGTTTGAAATTTGTAACAGTCTATTTCTCTGTAAGTGTCATATACTTTCTTTTCACTTCTACTTCAAATAAATATACTATCGATCAAACTCGATGAAATTTTTGTAATAATACAATTCAGTAAGTCTAACCTGATTAGTAATTGTATTGGAAGACATTTCTTGATCCGATAATTCACCTTCCCATGACATGGGCCTCTCAGGTTGCTGTTGCGAATTATCATCGCAGCAACCCCCGCCGTCGCCGTTTGCTTCTCCGTCACCGATCTTGTCGCCATTCTGATTACCCGATACGTCGCGTTTCTTCTTCGAACGTAGATTGACACCTCGAAAGTCAATCTTACTGATCTCGCCATCGCTGTCCTCAGGATCATCGATATCGGCTGCGTTCGCAGCGAGGATGCCACCAATTCCGATACCGATACTATGCGGCCCCGTATTCGTGCAGATTCCGCTTGTTGGGACGGCATTCGCGTTTCCACATCCCAGTACCGAGGTCGATACCACCGATACTGTCACGCCATTTTGCCTCCCGAGATATTTACATACTCCTTTAGCTAAAATCATAGTTGCATTACATATGTAGATCAAATTTTACTACTTTGAAAAAAAGAAGCTTGTTTATGAAAAAGTTTTCTGACGATTTAGCTTCAATATTAACAAAAAAATTTGTAAATAATATTTTTTTAAATTAATACATACATTCATGGCAATTATTAAAATTAATAAAAATTATTTTATTTATTTTGTATTAGAATATGTCCAAAAAATTTTAGTAATAAATCAGAGAATCTTTCGTTGATATTTGAATAGTTCTTACATATATTAGAAAAAGAATATTTCAAATATTCACTTTACCACATTAAAGAATTCTTATAAAAAGTGAAGAGATAATACCATCATGCATTTCTTGATTGGGCGGTACGTTAATAGTAGTGACGGATACATTTTTCCCCGTTTCCGTGGAACGGCTTGGACTCATCGTGCAGGACACGCCAATACACGACGAGGGACAACAGGTCGCGGACGAGTTGATCGAGGTGGAGGAGCTCGTCGATGAGCTGGACGCAGAGCAGGAGACAGAGACGGACGCTGAAGTGGAAGTCGATGAAGTCGACGACGAGGCGGCTGCTGACGATTTCCAAGTCTGCGTGCTTTGCCACCAGCTCGAATCCGAACCGGGCCCTGGCCCTGGGCCCTCGCTGGGCCCGTTTTGCTCTGACATTCTCAGCTGGTTACGCTGCTGCAAGTTCGTAATACGACTCGTGGTCTCTCGATCCTCACGAAAGTGTACAGCATCCTTACGGCGGGCTCTTTTATTGTCACCTCTACGAATTATCCGGAACTATGTATTGTTGTGCTGATTTCACGCTCGCTCCGTATCACTAAAAACAGAAAAACGAATACAATTCTTATATGTTTATGCAAATTTCCATTATTACGCTAACATTTGATTTGCACTATCTTTATATTGAAAAAAAATCTTCAAACAAGTAATTTTATATTAATCTTCATTATTAACGCATCTTCCAATCATTAATCTGATGCAAAAGATATTAAGTAATTAAAAAACATAAAGTATAATTAATTTTATTAAAAGTATAATACTAAATAATTTTATTATAAGTCTAATTTATATAATTAATTAGAAAGAAACTACGTTTGATCTTTTATCATTTTAATATACATTATCGTCAGAAAGTTTAGGCCAATGTATGATCTTAAAACACATAATTTATAGTAAAATTATAAAACAAATAATGCATTTTTGATAATTTTTTAAATTTAATTTTATCTTCAGAGTCATATTATAATGCTGTGAAAAAGAAAACTTGCATATATGAACTTATATATTTTATAATTCACTCATATATTTTAAATAAAAAGAATACAAAATTAAGTCAATTTTTAGGATATATTATTATATGTATTTTTTTAGATCTATATGATTTTTTTGAGAAGATTATATAGGTGAATTTATAATCCAATTAATATATTTGGATTAATAGTTTCGGGGTTAGATAAAAGGTAGAATTTATGGGTAAAATTTTTATTATCAGATTTGTTGAAAAAAAATGTAATTATATTTATATTTATTATAATTATTTATATATATTTATATATATTTATTTTTATTTATTTTAGTGTTATAATATTTATATTGATTTCATTTATTATTTTTATTTAGATAGCTTATGTACTAAAACATAATATTAAAGATATTAGGAAAATTTATTTAAAAAATTTTTAAATAAACCAAGTTAAATTATTTTTATAATGAAAATATAATGTTTTTTTAAAACTATATTTAAAAAGTAATATGGGAAGAGTTTCCATGAAATAATGAATTAGAAGTTCATTTTTAATTACTTCAACTAGAAAATTTAAATTTAATATTCAATGATATTATTAACAATAATATACCTCTTGTTTGGTTTTAATTAAGGGGAATTAATTAGAGTTTATAACTATGAAAGTAATAAAATAAAAATAATTAAGTTTTATGATACTATAGAGTTAAGATTAAAATAGTGTTTGTTATAATATAAAGTAGGAGAAAAATAATTAAAAAATTAAAAATTTTATTTATTATAAATGCGGGGGTATATAATTATAATTTTAAAACGCTTGATTTTAAACTTTCTAACAGTAATATAATTGCTCATTTATAAACTTAACGTTACCCATACAGCACAGAATTTGCAGCAATATCGCTGAAATAAAGCTGCAACATGCAATATTGCTGCAATGTTGCACCATTGTTGCTGCTTTTGTGCTGTAGAGATAAACTTACTCAACATTTGATTTATGTTAAATTCCCCGTTTGTTTAAATCGAATCCGTTTTAATATAAAATTTAAATAAAAAATCTTAAGTGAAAATTTTTTCAAAGTCCAATTATAAAATTCTTAGATATACTTTCTAATTCACGGTTTACGCAATAACATTTCGCAAGAATGCAAACTCCTTTAACTACTTTGGCTCGGAAATAACCAAGTATATTGAATCGATAGATTTCTCGTATGATTTTTCGCCGAAAATCTAGTCACACGATTTCGCGAGCGCTGACACACAGTCAAGTCTCTATCTCTTTCTCTCTGTCTCTCTTGTCTGCAAGGTTACGCCGATGGCCGTGCCGCAAGGCCGGCCCACTTCCGGTCCCGCGGAACCGCCGAACGACCTTCGCGCGGAAACACATGCGTTCACTCACGCCCGCATAGTGCGAATGCGTGCGGGACGAGTATTCAGTCGATCACGCGACAAACATAGAAGATCCATTAAAAAAACAAAGATCAACATGTGTGTCGGCATCGCGAATCGCAAATTTTCTCCTGATGATCGCCATCAATCGTTTGATTGGAACGTATCGCTTACTCTCTAAAATATTTAGAGTGAAATCTGATTCTGAAAGAGTGACAAAGAATGACAATTGAGCCAATGTTGAAGAATGACTCAATTGTCAATTTTTAAAAGCGTGATCACTCTTTATAAAATTAGATTCGACTTTCCAAAAATTTTAGAGACTAGATCTATTAAATTTGCTATTTGCTCCCTTTTCAAACTGTATGAGTGTATTGTAAAATCGTTCATTTAGATCATACGCTCTGAAGCGTAAACTGTTCAAATAATTAAAATAATTTACGCAACTGGTGTACACACGCTGCGTATATATAAAGACATGTAACTCGCAAGTACTATATATTAACACCTTGTAATTGACATGTCCTCGAAAGGAATAATTCAGTTCTCGCTATTTTGCGACTTTACTCATACATATAAAGTATTTTATAGTGCATAAATTCATAGTAGGAACTTTAGATAGTAGGAACTTTAGAAAGTTCAGAAATCGATTTAAGTTAATCAATATTTACTTGTATTCTGGATTGTTTTAATTTAAACTTTTATTCGGAATTTATTTGGAACTTTTGAATTTATAATATTTATTAAATATTTTCCGGTTTTATTTTTATTTAAAATTCTTTAAAGAACATTATTCGAAATTAATATGAAAGATTTCGATTTATCAATTCCTATCACATAAGCAACGAGAAAATTATTTGCACTCTTTGTAAAGATAGAACAATTTTAATCCTTCGATATCACTCCTAATGTGGCATATTTTTTTATTTTTTTGCTTTGCATTTTATAACTTTTTTTTAGTTTTACCTTGAGGGACGAATTTCTGAAGATCAGAAAAAATTATTTTATTTGTCTGTATTTATCTCAAATGTATTTATTTAAAGTATGCTGTATTAAAAATATGCTAAAATATGAAACTAAGGAGTATCTGCTATTTAATTTTTTAAATTTTTATTATTGTTTAAAGAATGTTTGCTCGCAATAGTACTATACAGTACTTCGCTAAACATTCAAACGTCAGATAAAAACTAAACGTATCGTCAGCAATTAAAAGATTGCAATACTTTCTTTTCGATGGGTTTCAGAATGCAGCCGGTTTACGAAACGATTGATTCTTATTTGGATTCATAAGTAAGAACTAATCGTTTGACGAATAAGTTGCATTCCAAAACCAATTGAAAAAAAACCATTGCAATCTTTTGTTGACTGCACACAGTGTACACATATGTAGCCAGTATCCTTCAAGAGGTTAAACCGGCAACTTTTATACATTTCCTCTCATTTCGTAGAAGGTAGAACGAGTTAACAGGAAATGTAGTATCGTATAGTATTCTATAACTCTATTCTTATTTTACGCATCGTGACGCAGCGAGCTATCACAGTCTTGTTCATATCTATCTATGGTTCATATACAGGAGCTTACGCAGCTACGACGCACCAAGTAACGCGGTAACCGTACTCTCTGCGATCTTGCTGAGCTAGTTATCGCGAAGTTCAAACGAAACGCACCGGCCGCAGCGACAGCGGCGGCGGCGGCGGCGGCGGCGGCGGCGACAGCGACGGTGCCTCGAGAAATAATGTAACAACGTTATAGTTACGGGCGAAGTCGAAGCGGTCGAGCATATCGGAGATCGGTGTACAGTTTTTCCTCGTCGCGATATACTGTGGAGTGTCGTCCTGATACCCGCGCCTCCCCGCGCCGCTGCTCTTGCAGGCGTAGCGGCAGCAGGTAGCTCCTCACGGGTGCGAGTGCAGGTCGCATACTGGCGCACAGAGAGCCGGTCTACGTTTTCGGAAACGAGCGTACATGCCAAGCGAGTGCGAGCGTACGAGAGAGAGGAACATGCTCCTCTCTCTTTCTCTCTTATCTTATTTGAGCGAACGTAAATCGGAAAGAAAAGAAGCGATAGAAGATTGTACGCGATAGTACGCACACGCCGAATGTGTCGCTCTATCCCTGAGTCGTCGTCTCTTCTACTACTCGGGAAGGCGAGCGTGTGTGCGCGATACGATAGTTACGACGCCGGCTTCGTCGACGTCGGCGGTAAGTTCAAGGCCCTCCGCGACCGCCCTACCCGGCTTTTATGCACCTTCGGGGTCACGTGACGCAGCTCAAGGTCTTCTCTCCCCACTTCGGGAGCGCCGCGCCGCTCCGCTCTACTCCACTCCGCACCGCACCGCACCGTACCAGCGTACCATGTCGTGGCAAGTCGGACCGGGCCGAGTCTGGCCAGGCCGCGGCCCCACGCTATCGTTGCACGTTGCACCGGTGCAACGACGCCTATTGCGTCCTCCTTTTCGACTGCCACCACCATCACCACTACCACCACTACCGCTGCGACCTCAACCGTCGTCGTCTTGCGTCTTCGTCGTCGGCGGTGGTGGCCAAGCGGCGGTTAGCCCTAGGTGACGATAAACGATGACTGCGACGATGGAATCTCGTGCCGCCTCCTCCTCCTTCTCTTTCTCCTCTGCCTCCTCTTTCTCCTTCCATTTCTTCGCCTCCTTCTCCTTATTCTTGTGCATCGAGATACGGACTCGGGTCAGTGACATCGCGTAAGGACGGTCGGAGGAAGCGTCGGCTCTCGTCGAGAGAACCGAGAAAAACGTCGCCGCGCCGGGCTGAGGGCTCCTTGGCCCGTCGCCGCTAACCGCTTCGACAGGTAGACGCACGAGCGAGCCGCTTTGACGTCCTTTGTGCCCTTTACATCGCTTTGTCGCAGCCTTATTTGTTACCGTTGTCCGACACAATGGGGAAAGGACAAGTATTGCCATCGGCAATTGTCCGAGGCGCTTTAAAATGTAACATATAGCGGTAAGCAACATCGTAATCGCCACCGTTAAGATAAATGCTTTTGTTTGTTGAATCTGACGTTCGGGATATATATATATATATACGACATGTTCCCACATACTCTCGAAAGTACAGCTCTGAGAAAATTAAATTATATTTAATTACTATTTTTTAATTATATTTAAATACTACGTAGTTGATTATACAATTTGTATTTACGTAACTTTTTGCTTCATATATAACATTAAAAAATCATAAAGAAAATATTATGAAAGAAGGATAAAAAAATAATGAGTCATATACGGAAGAGAGCGACGTAAATGCAGTTAGTGAAATCCGCTTGGGACTCCTACGTACGTTCTCCGTAAGCCGATTTTCTGCCCCATGTTACACCTTATCCTCTTTTTACAGCGAATCAGCAGCAAGCTCATTATAAAATGTGCAAGTTGTCCGTGGGATCTCCTCATTTTACTCGACCCTATGATATCCGTTTTGTCTGACATAGCAGGCTTGCGAACAAAGCATCGTCCTCCGCACCACGATAACACGATCGGGCTTTATCATACGCGAAACGATAGCCCAAGTGCCGTACTATCAAAGAATACCACCCCGACAAAAATATGTTTTTATGAAAAGGAAATATATCTAATAAAATTAAATAAATTTCGGAATTTTTCGAAACAACAGCGTAAAATTGTGATTGTTAAAAATTAATTAACTTGATTAACTTGATTAACATTGACGTGATTGTCAATTCTCTTTGATAATTGCTAATTGAATGCAATTAATTGTTATCATAATAATTATAACTTGCGAAACATAGATGATTATGTAGTCCAAAATTACTGATTTCTGTAAAATATTAGCCAATATATTGCAATTCATATATTGCTAAATTAGCTGTAATAATTCATAATGAGATCATAAATTTATCAAGAATAAAATTATGTTTCTTGTATTCTAAAGTGTATTCACACTTGAAAAAAATTTAATATAAATGCACTCTCGCGCGCGCGCGCGCGCGCGCGTGTGTGTGTGTGTGTGTATGTGTATTACACAAGAAAACTTTTAGAAATGTTGGTAGTTAAAGTTCATAGTATACGAATTCACGCATGTAATATCACTTGTGTAATATCGAAGCTATCCTTTTTTAACAAATACCGTTTTCTTGTGGAAACGTGCAACGCGCGTCTATGGTAACGGGCATAAGGTTATTTACCGTCGAAGCCTTTAGTCAATGACCGTTCGATCGGTGCCGTTTCTTGAACGGCAGGGCGGGCGTCCCGTCTCGGCGCGGAGCAACGCGACAGTGGTTGCGCGCGATGCACGCGCAGTGCCTGGCTTCCACGTATCTTGACATAAGCTGCAGGCAGCATGGCAGGTGATGCGGAAGAGGGATCGACGACCTACGGAATATACGGCAATTCTATTTTAAGCGGGTCGCGAACAGAGTCCCCGATCGGCAGTCCCGCGGAATGACCGTGAAAGACGCGACGCTCAGCGTCGCGCCGCATCATCCTCTGTTTGTCTCCGCCTGTCTGTATTATGTTAGACCTTCTTGTCCTCGACGAGGAAACACGTCGGCCAAGTGTAACATTCACGTGCAACCAGTCGGCATGCCAGAATAATGCTCGCGCATCTCCTCGGATTATTGAATTTTTGTGGTGGAATACTGATTGATTTTCTCGTTTTTCAGAGCATTAATTCCAAGCTTAAAATTAAATTTTATGTATATATATATATATTTTTTTTTTAAATATAATATACATAATATAGTTTAATATCATAAATATGTAAAATTATATTTATATTTTCTGCAAAGTAGTTTTTTTATTATATATATACATATACATATATATATATACATATACACACGGAGAGAATTTTTTTCTTAGAGTTTACCTTGAAAATATGATAATCGTGGGACAGCAATGTATTTCGAAGAATTTTAATATAAATCTCTCTCATTCATTAATAAAATTATAATAAAGTATAAAATAAGTTTGATTAATTTTACTGAAGTATGGTAAAAATCTTTAAAACATTGTATTGTACCCTAACCATCATATTTTCAAGGTAAATATATATCATAATTCTAAAAGAAAATTCTTTCCGTGTAATTTATTATTTTATAAGAAACAAATGAATAATAAATTCACATAAAAATTAATGAGATATGAGAAACTTTTAGAAGATAAATTTTTTTTATTTGAACGGTATTTATTTGAACGGAGAAATTATAAATTAGACAATAAAAAAACTGAAATATTCCATTTTATAAAATGGGTCAAGCTCCGAGTTAAATAAATTGAATTGAAATCTAGACACATATTGCTGATTTTAATACATTCTTCTCTTTCGTAATATTGTGTGATATATCAAGCTATTGCTACATTTAAATAGTGATATCAACCTTCGAAGGTTTAGTATTATGAAAGTGGGCGTCGACCATATTTCACTGTCATCATAAACGTACATACATACTGCTCTTAAAACGTACTGTATTAATTTTTAAAAATGACTTTTAAGAGTACGATAGATACGTCTGGAAAGTTTACGATTATTTATATGAAAATTGGAAACACATCGCAATAAAGATATCATTCCAATATATTAATATCTGCTAGAACCTTGTACACTGAGAGAAAAATGTTTGATGTTACTATAATTGCATGATAAAATAATTATGATTAGGAGTTCTATTTTTATAGTTTAATGTTAGGATAATAATAATAATAATATGGTTGTCCCAAAATATAACTATAAAATTATAATCACTTGAATCATTTTTATGGTAATTTCAACTATTTTAGAATTATAATAACCATAATTATAATCATTTTAGATTGCCAACTATATTTGTTGCTAAAACTATATACATAGTTACTGTTATTATTATTATAGCAGTAATAATCATAATTATAGTAACATGTAGTTACAAATACCAATATATTTTTCTCTCAATGTACAAAAATTAGCTACTAGATAATTTTTTAAGTTAATGGCAAGTGCGAGGGACAACCAATCGTGTGAACCCGATACAAGTGCATTGCACACGAAATAAAACGGTATCTCGAACTGGAGTGGTTTTCTTGACTATACATGCATAGCATTCTCATCGTTCCATTTCTCGGACGATAGTCGTCGTCTACTACAAAGGTATATTTGTTTCGGAAGTGATCCATCGTTCGCAAATATTTTACAGCACATATCATAAAATAATTAATAATAGGAAAATATTTATTTATCGAGGATGTGAAAGGTATACATCTTTAACATACTTCCTAATTGATTTAATACGGAATAAAAATTTATGTAGTTATTCCTAATCGTTGCGCTTGGCTTAGTCGAAAACTATCATGTTTCCTGATTAACAAGAAAATCTTCATAAATTTCAAAGAAAATTATAATATCTAAATTCACAAACTGTTTTTATGACAAGATTTCCATACTAAATATTAAATATTCAAGCTTAAGGAATGTAGTCGAATTATTGAAACATTTAGGTATCTTTAAATTATCGAATCTCTTGAATTTTTTATCATTACTCACGTAAAAGAAGAATTTCTGAAATTTATTACAACTTTGACGTTATTGCTTCGAGTTTTTAGCAAAAATAATCTAACATGTTCCCGTGATTACCTCACGATTGCGTTTCGGACTCGCGGTCATGTTGTGTCATCGTTACCTAACGCTCGCCTGGAATCAGCTTTCGTGCGGTATTCTGCGAAAAGTGCGCGTGTCTCCTGCGGTCGTTCATACCCTAGCTCGCTATGGAATCCTTCTCGTTCTGTCTCCGAAGGTAGTAGGCGCGCGCGTTTTCCTTTCACCCGGGCCAGAGCATATGCCTTGTCAAGCGGGACCCAGTCGGGCCTCGCAAGCGCATATCTTCGACATCTCGCGAATATATACACGCGCGAGTGTGAGAGCAGCGTGTACGCGAGAGGGACAGCCTGGGTGTCGATTAAAATTATTATTGCCGACGGTGGGGCATTTTTGAGCGATATCGGAAACCGGTTCACAGTAGCGCGGCTACCGGCCTCGCGCTCTGTCTGTGCACGCGTTTCCTTTTCGCAGCCGCGACATCGAGCCGGCACACGTTCACCGGAACCGGTGGTAATAATCGATAGCTAGGTATTCGGCTATTCAAGGAAAACCACGATTTGCTTGAGGAATATGCCGTTCGCATAAAACGATTTGCGAAACACGTCTATAAGTTGGGCATTGGGGTGTCCGGATAAAAATGACGACTTTAATCGCAATGTGCGATAGCAAAAGATTAAATGCCAAGAGCGCAAACACGCGACGTAAACTTAGGAATGCAACAAACAAACATAAAGCGTTCTGTAAGGACACAAAATATAAATTCTCGAATGATATACCGATATCGGATTGCGGTTAATATTGATTAATACAATAAAACTGCGATATAACTATGAGTCATATTATACGTATAAAAGATAAAGTAACGTTTTGAAATAAAACTTGATTTAGTAATAATAATCTTTTGTAAGCAGTTGCAAAACGTTTCTTTTGCATACGTTTCAAAAACCTCAGCACAATAAAAATTAATTTTCCTCGTTAATTCGCGTAGATAGATTTTTTTAGATATTTTTAGAAAAGTATGTACATAACTGATTGTGAATGGTTGGAGTGAATGAATGCAGGAAAGATTATCGTTTAAAGAAAGTAAAATTGTTAGATTGATTATGGAGATTGATGAAATTTTTGCAGTTAATCCATGTATCGCGCAGAAATTATTTGCTTGCTGTTGTGATTAAGATACAGGTACAGTCAGATCGAATTGCCACGTCGACTCGCATTAGGTTGTTGGCTGTACTCCAGCCTCTATTACTGAAAGAATGCCATACCGAATGTAACAGAGAACGGCAGATCGCACAACAATCAGTGCGAACAAAAGCAGTGACGTACCAAGAATTGTCAACGAAGGCAACTGGCTACTTCCTACTGGCAACTGTTTTTTAGCTATTAATAGTAATTATATATAAATATTATTATTTATTAATAATTATTAATAATAATAGCTATTAATAATATCTTTCAACATAAAATAGAATTAACACAGCAGATAATTGTTTTGTAGAAAATTACAATTCATACATAAATTATTAAAAGTTAAGAGTAAGAAAACATCTCCGATATTGATATTATTAAGTAATCTGCGTCGATTTAACTTTCTTTAAAAAAAAAAAAAAAAAAAAAAAAAAAAAAAAAATAACATTCTTTATTTTAAAAAACAGAAAACATAGAACAAACAG
>Ga0157364_1007255_pt1 | contig 11471 bp, 11 predicted proteins | sample AttsexASBM2_FD_111476 | JGI IMG/M metagenome (GOLD analysis project Ga0157364, IMG submission 111476) | Fungus gardens microbial communities from leaf cutter ant in Ribeirão Preto, State of São Paulo, Brazil - Atta sexdens ASBM2 | ecosystem: Host-associated > Fungi > Mycelium > Unclassified ...
GACTTATTTTTTAGTAAGATTTATTATATAATTATAGTATTCCTTGTCTCAAAATGAGTTTTCTCTCTTTTTGAATATATATTATTGTATGGCAACGTTTTTATTTGGAATTGCAAACATCTGCACTTAACTTAAATTTATTCATAATTTGTTTAAAATTATCTTGGAGAGTAGGGGATTAATTTTTTTAATCTTATAGTTATTTTCTTTGAGAAAAATTTATTCTTTGCCTCAAAATATGTCATTGTTTCAGCATTATTATAATGACTTCTCAATCTATAAATATCAAATAAGAGATTAATCGAGAAGATGCATTCTTCACTTATTTACTTTTAATAAAAATAAAAAAAAAAGCGTTAAAATTTTTCGATAGGCATGGTTTTTAAATTTTTAAAAGAAGCGAAACTTCAATATTATCTTCTAATAAATGTGTATTGTTTAATATAATTTTAAAATAAAATATTCAAAGAATATTAATCTTATAATTGAAAGCTATTGGAAAAATATTATTAAAATAATCTTGCTTTGTGTGTATTTATATATCTTATATAAAATATAAGAAAGTGAAAGAAATTCTTTATAAATCAGAATTATCTTGCTTTGTATATATTTATAAAGCACAACAGAGAGAAAAGAACACTTTAATCGTACAATATATAAATTACACGTTATATATATATATATATATATATATATATATACAAGAATAAAAAGTCATTATATTTTTAATATTATTAGTCTCAAGGATGAATTTTCTATTTACGCAGCTTTCTGGCGGTAAAGGTCAGATCATAAACTTGGGTGCTGGTTTTGACACTCTTTATTGGAGACTAAGAGAGACAGGGAATAGTCCTGCAAATTTCGTGGAACTCGATTTTCCCAGCATAACTGCAAAGAAATGTTATCACATCAAGAAGCACAAACAATTAATCGATATGCTAAACACCGAAGGTATTCTATTACTCGATCATTATCTCGTCACTTTTGCGTACTCGCATTCTTTTTTTAATTACACAGGCAACTGCATACTTTTCAGATGGAGAAATCCGATTTTCGACCACAGACCTGCATGCCGCAAATTATCATTTGGTTGGTACAGATCTGCGACACATAGCGGAGCTAAATAACAAATTGGCCCAAGCCGAAGTCAATTTCAATTCACCTACTATGTTCCTCGCAGAATGTGTTCTAGTATACGTAGATGCTAGTGCGACATCGTCACTATTGAAATGGCTAGCGGGCAAGTTTCCAAACAGTCTTTTCGTCAGCTACGAACAGGTCAACATGAAGGACAAATTCGGTCAGGTCATGTTATCGAACCTTCGCAGCCGTGGATGCTTATTGGCGGGCGTGGAGGATTGTGAATCGTTAGAGACTCAACAGAGACGGTAGGTCTGCATTCTCATTAATTCGAATAATGCCAGGTTCAATAGAAAATTGAAAAAAATCTAGAATTTTAAGAGGGAAATTTTTCATTTTTTTTATCTTTGAAAATCGAAGACTTTCATGGAACGTTATCGGTATTTAGAGAAATTTTTGGAATTTTGTTTTTAAATTTAAATTCTGTCCTTTTTTGAAAACTTGTTTTTTTCATTATTTTTTCTTGATAATACAAAATGTCGGTTAGCAATAATATAATATATACATGCGTGTATATTTACATTCATTATCTCACGAGTTCAAGAAAATCAAGGTAACATTAGAACAATAACACAACAGAAGAAAGTATACAACAGAATTACAGAAATAACTTACTGATATTGTAGTGAGCTTTCCCTACATTTATTCTATAAATTCACAACTCCAATTAAAGGATAGATACAGTCTCCTGGAATTCCTGTCTTCTAGTAATTTACAGTATGTAGTTTATATTATTTGCATTCCATTTAATTTCAAAGTCACATTAAACTATTGTCTAAATTTACCTGCAATTTTGAAAATGAATGAAAATAGAGAATCTTGGAATCTTGGAAATCTCAAGGAATTGTTTACAAGATTTCGGTAAACTTTGGATTCGGCAGGTCAATAATTCAACTCGTAACTGTTTTATCGCAGATTTACCATAAACAATTGGGAAGGTACGAGCGCGTGGACGATGGTGGATGTTTATGATTCACTGCCTGTAATGGATCGTAGTCGAATCGAGCACATAGAGATGCTGGACGAACGAGAGCTTCTTACTCAGCTGCTCCAACATTACTGCATCGCCGTTGCTTGGAACGGACAAACATTTAAAAATCTGTCTATAGCACAGGGTTAGGTGTCACCGCCTAACTCCTTCTCTCTGTGTCTCTCTTGCGAGTTACTCCAGGTAATGACATCATATAATTGACGAGCCCTCGTAAGTTGCGTAATACCTCCATCAACAGCAGGAGATTAACTTTCTCAGATTGCGCTTAAGTACATCTCGAGTTAGGGCTTAAGCACAAAAATGGTAATAACTGAGTTGTGGAACATAAGTTATAATTGTCGATTGATCAAAACATTGTACGTTGACTTACGACTATGACTCAAATTTCATAATTCAGTTGTGATCATTTTTGTGCTGATCGCTTTTGTGCTGCCCTTAATCGATGAATTGAAATAGAATATCATGTTACGAGAAAATAGTTTCCTCTGATTAAAAATGCTTTTAATTTTTTGTCTACAGAAACATCTCACCATAATGATTTTTATATAACCTTAAAGTATATTCTTCGTTCTTCACTTTTAAGAGAAGGGTCAAATAGTGTATACGGATTTCGTCGAATTTTAATGTTTTGATACTTACATTGTTAGAAATGTCATCACGAGCTTTGTGTAAATGAAACTCGTGATTATGAATAGAATTAAAAGTAATGAATAATTTAACTGAAAAATTAAGTTACAGTAGTTACTTAAATATAATGAACTTGTATAAATTTATAAAATTTAATTTTATTCATAAAATTTTGTGAAAAGTATATTAAAATTCATAAATTTCCATGAAAAATATATTAAATTGAAATTTAAATTTTAAGATGAAATTTTTAACAGTGTATTTAACAGTGTAAATTTTTAATTGTATTGCAAAACAATATTATTCGTATGAGTGCAAGTGTTGAAATAATTATATAATTATAAAATAATCATTTTTCTATTACGTGTGTTGCCTAATCATTCACTTAAATGCACATTCTATAAAAATGTACATACATAAAGAAAAGCGCACAAAAAAATCCGATAAATTCTCGTAACTTGAATATCGTGTGGTGCCATTTGCTTATGAATTAATACTAAATATACTTAAAATTAGGTAAAATTTGTGTGTACACTATTTGGTTCTTCTCTTGTAAGTGCGTATTATACGCGTCACGAGTTATTTAACGAGTGTTGCAAAGAGAGAAAGAGGGAGGTGCGATTGCGACGATCAAATCGCACGAGATACGTTATGCGACTAGCTGATGAATGGCCGAATAAATTCTAACATCCTTTCGCAAACGATATTTCCAGTCATCCTAATTTACATGCGACATATCTGAATTATATGTAATGTATAACGATTCTACTCGCAAAAGATCGTTTCGCTCTTCATTACAGACTTATGTATAAAGCTTTACGATCGTTATCATAATTATTATAGATCGCTATTGTTATATAAAGTCTGTTCTTTTTAGCTGAACTTTTTGCATAGTTTATCTTTCTTCCTTTTTTCACATCGGAGAGAAAAAGAGAAGAGATAAACTACGTAAGAAGCTCAGCTAAAAAGGACAGTTATAGTCGTAGCCAAACGGTGCGACGCAATGCGCAGAGTAATTTATTATAATATCATTGAAATATCAATAACAATTCAACTTATTAAGTTTTTATCAGTTTGTTATATTCCAGTATTATAATTTTTTTCGTTTTAATAAGTATAGTTATAGAGTCCGCTTGCTGGATGCGAAAGATAATTTCATACATACGAGATCTGCAAAATCTGTTTTTTTTTTTATCTGTTTTCTACGATTTCCGTGCATAAACAGGAAACGCGCTCTTGCTGTGCAGAAAAAAGTCTAATGAGAAAAAAGTCTAGAAAGACGTAGTAGAAAGTACAGCTAAAAAAGCGCAGATCGATATTTTTAATCTTTCATCGCAAAAAAAATACAAAGCTATTTTTCTGAAAACATTCGTACATAGAACTTCGATTCTACGAAAGTTTTAACGTATTCCGATATTTAAGAAACTGTAAAATTATTTCTTACATGCGCGCGTTCTTGTGTGTGAGTGTGTATTATATGTTAGAGTTTACTGAATTATTGAACCGTGATAAGGCGATTAATGTTACGGTGCAAGCGCTATAAGCGGTCAGTTTCGTATAAACGCGTATCTTGCGATCCGCGCGAAGAGAGAAATATTAGATTGTCAAAAAAAATTCAAAAATCAGTCTTCGGTTTTTACATATAGAAAGTTTTTATATATGTTATTATAAAAGGTCTTTATTTATATGTTTATTATATTCTTAATTTAAATTTTATGGACTTTCTATAATAAATACAATTATCTAAACTTTAAGTCTTAAACTGTAAGAAATTGATCAATGATAGTCAATTATTCTTCTCATATTCAACTGTGATTGATAAATTTTTACGACTTAAGACATAAGCTTAGATAAGATGACTTGTAGAAAATACGATAATTATTTTTCAGAATAAAGAGTATGTCATGTTCAAAAATCTTGTCACCAATCTTCCAGTTCCATTTGGTACTATTAATCTAGACATTGAGATCCGATTCTCACATCCGATAAAATTCTGCATTATTTGATCTGTTTCGTAAACATTTCTTACGAGGACAACGATTTGTAACTTTTGAGCAAGTCGAGGCAGTTTGTCATGATTATGAATTGACTGTTAGCGAGTTATTGGACATGATGATCTTTATTTTGAGAAATAATTGTAACTGCTTCGTAATAAAATTTATGTGTAAAAAATCGCTTATTTAAAAACCGAAGAGTGATTCAGAACTTTTTTGACAACCTAATCTATATACATATATAATATATATACACGAGTGATTACTTAAGATAATAAAAGCAAAAAATATATGCAACGAAAGTAAGACTTAAGTGGTACTCTTGCGAAAGGATCGACATGCGCGCGTTTGCGAGCATCAGCCTGAAAAAGAATCGGCGACATGCATTCGTTTAATTAATTTTATTCGTTCTCTCATAGATAATGAATTCATAGTTTTTTGTTTGTCAAATCAAAATCAACTACGAAATAAAAAAAAAGGGAATCGCCGATGGTCTTCGATATAAAATTCGACCGTCTTTTACATTACAACACGAGGAGACGCTTATGCTAGCACAGTATTCCGCTTCTTTTCAACACCAATACGAAAAGTATGTTGCACTTAAGCAGATTATGTATCGATATACGTTAGTGAGGGATCGACAAAGATTTATTTTCATATTGAGGAATATCAGGGTGACGCATGTGTATTCAGTCTAAGGATAATATGAGATAAGCTTTTGAGACATTCGAATCATCCTTTTGTAGATACAAAATGCATCTCGTTAGCATAACTCAGATTTTACTGTCGCGGGGAGATGAGACATGATCGTCGAAATCATTTATTCAGCATCAATAAAGGAGCATTGATCGCTTTTCTGGAGTTTGACGGCCTACGGATTGAAATAGTTTTATAGTGGTGTTGTATCGATGTACACAACGTGACTTCGGCGATTTCGCGTCAAACACGACGGTAACTTCTCGGAGGCCTTGTTCTCGAAAAATATCATGTACAAAAATACTAGAGAAATCTGTAATATATGTAAGACCTGTGAGACGAACTTTGACCTAAGAAGAGCGAAGTCTCCTTTGTCTTCAAGAAGAATTAATCACGGAAGAGATCCAAATAAAGAGTGGTAATTTGATCTACTCGAGTAGATCGTCAATTCAAAACAGAGGACACAAGAAGAAGAACTTCATCTTGATACGATATAGAAAGGTTGGAAACTTATACAGACGAAACTAAGAATGTATAAGTATTATAGTATTTTCATACATTTTTGTATGTGATATTCTTTAAGAATAGTTCCAGGTCTGCTAACGAGCGAGTAACCACATTTTATCTTGTATTTTTCGACTATTTCGATACTTTTAAGTGTTACGTGAGCAACGGTAACTTATTAGATTTAAGAGACGATGAGAAAATGCAAGTGAATCCGCAGAAGGATGTACGAGTGATTCTTCGATCTCTTGCTCCCTTCGACGCGTAAAATTATCATACCTGGAGTAACGAACACGTATACAAAAAAAAAGATAGTCAGATGTTCTATTTTTCTCAGAAGTTACAAAAATTGCAACCATTGTTACAATATCTATCAACGTTCGTAGATAAAAACCTCCGCCTCTTCCTCCCTCGCCCGACATGTCGCCTTTGCACGTAGATGAATAATTGAGACCTATCTTTTGCGTTTTTTTTTCGTGTTATATGTAAATCACATTCGAAGTAAAATTTGCTGATTTATTCGAGCGCTCGTTCATGTGTTCAAGTCAGCTTCGAGTTTGAGAATCAAAGCTCTCTGTAATGCAAAACTCCTATGCATCTACGTATCTTTCAAAATATTATCGTGGGAATTTGAGCAAAGCACTGCCATCATGAAAATTTGAATGGGTCTCAAAGCTCATTGAAACTCAGTGTCAGAATTTGCAATTTTCACGTGCACTTCTTTAAGGCGAAAGAATAAAAAGGATTGCGACGAACCATCATTTACGTTATTTTTTACTGTTTGTGCAGCGAAACTTTCTCTTTTTTTGTGAATTTTTAGAAATGTAGATTAATTCTTGATCAGTCACGCGTTGAAGTTGAATCTATTGAATCGAGTTATATTTTAATCGTACATTGCGATCATTATAACTCTTATCATTTCTTTCCTACATTGTTAAATAAGCGAATTAATAATTCTACATTATTTAATTTCAATAGACAACGAATTTTTCACTTCGCCAGAATTATCGCCTTAAAAGAAGCGCAAGTAGTTCGTTTTATTTACAAAGGAACAAACCAAGTGTCCATCTCTGATTAGTTATGAATTTTATGATCGCATAGCTAGAATTATCGTAATTCACGATTAATTAAAAATGAACGAGTTTGTAAGAATAAAACGAGACTTCGAGAGAAATGGAGAAAGTAATTTGATTCTCAAACTTGAGTAATACGATAACGTTGTACGGATGATGCGCGCAGCTTCATGTTTCTCCGCGTCGATTTCATTCTACATTACATTGATCTTATGTACGAATGTTGTACATCTTGAAAAAGAATAAGATATGAAATTCTATATATATGGACATTCAGTGTGCTTCCACTGTCATGAACTGATAAAGTACGATGGAAAAATTGTGCATCTTTATATTCGCATAATTGTGATATTGTTAAATTGTGCATTTATATAACGATTAGAAACAAAACGAGCGGTCAGTTATTAATAATTGATTGTAGCTTCCTGTTTGATACATTTCTTTCACGTGCTGAGGAGTGAGTTTCTTTAAGTGGGAAAAGAGAGCAGCTATGATATAATATTAAATTAAAATATTTTTAAATATATAATATAAGATATATATATATATATATATATTATACACATATATATATATATGTGTATATGCCGTAAGATGATACACTTCTCCCATTTAAAGTCTTTCATTTAATTTATTGTGTAAAAGACGACTTAACATGGTGTGATTTATTAAAATTATTTTTATTATTTTAACGAAACTGATGGATATATAAAATGAATAAACAGCATCTAAGAAAAAATAACTTCAAATAGATCACATTATTTGTATAACTATACATCTGGAATCGTCGTTCCGTGTAAAGAGATATAAAGAGATATTAAAAATACATAATTTTCTATATATACTTTTAAATACACCTTATGCTTTACACCTTACTAAGTTTAATTTTTATATTGTTAATTGCTTATTTCGTACGCATTTTCGCGGAAAAATACAGTTGATCATAAAGTTGCTTTGTATTTGTACTATATATTATTTATACGTTTTTCTATAAATTATAAATTGAAATATTATAAGAATTCTGTTTTTTTTTCTCCACTTGATATGTTTTTCTATAAATTAGATATAAGAATTCTCTTCTTTTTCTTCTGTAATAAATAATTCGATATCTCTAACGTGATAAAACTCGAATAAATTTAAAACCTCACAAATTATGTCCCATAAAATATATAGACCGAGTCTTAAAAGCCCATTGGATTTAATTGTACGCACCCACCGACGTCGCATACATTTTTCGAAATTTTACTTAGGTTACTAAAGATATCTAATTGTTTGGCGGAACTGATTTGCTGTAGATTATTTGTAGCACGGTTTGATGCCTGTAACAATAAATAACGCATTAAGTAACTGCGTTTAGAAATTGGAAAATAAATTGTATATTCACATTATAGCTAGCAGGATCAAATAATATTTATAACACAATATCCTAGAAAATAAGTTAATTATTCTTGATTAAAAATATATTTTTTATGATAGATCAACTTAGATACAGATATACTTACCTGTATTTATTCATTAATTTAAGAAATTATAAATGATTATAGTGAGTATTTGTTGATCTTACTAAGATTTTAATAAAGAATGACATAAATATATCCATACCTCCATGCACCAAGTTTGTGCCATTAATAACTCATGTTCTGCACTAGGCAGATTCTTGTTCAATGACATAGTCGCCCTGCTTAGAACAACTGCCATTGTATATGTATCAAAAGCGGCTTGCGCGATCCTATTGAGGATGAATTGTTCGTCTATAATGCCTCGTCCATATTTGATAAGAGAAAACTCTATAACTTGACCAAAATTTTCCACGCTCTGCAATTATAATTTTTCAAAATGCAAATTCGTTTGTATTAGAATCCCAGCTTATACGTTTGAATTATTATTCTCACCCTCGAGCAAAGCGCGGCGCTTTCCGCCAATTTTGGATGTACCAAATTCCCGAACGTAGGCGGCGATTTCAAACCGATTGCTCTAGTCGCACGTTTAGTGGCTTCCTCGACAATCAATCCTAAATTCGCGGAAGGATTCTTGAAAGCCTTCTGTAGCTCCTTCAAATGGCTTCCGGTGTATTGGATACCAGTAAGCGCCACGAACAAACGCAAAATATCATTTGTCCCTTCGAAGATTGGGAATATACGCAAGTCGCGCATTACACGTTCTAGACCGGTTTCGTACATGAAACCCATTCCTCCTAAGATCTGAATAGCTTCATTGCACACCCACCACGCGGAATCAGACCCGAAACACTACAATGGAAAAAAAATGTAACTTTAATATATAAATTAATAATTATATTTTCTCTATTAATATTTTTATCGAAGATGTTTGTATTGTCTCGATAATGTTTTTGAGGCTTCCATGAGTATTTTCTATACAGAAGTTATGTGTTTCGGATTATCTCTATCCAGATCTATTAAAATATCAAGTCTGTATACTTATCTATAAAAATGTATCAGAATGTTACATAAGCAAATTATTCGAACAGAATTACTTTCGAAATAGCGGCTTCTAGATGATAGTCTTGGCTTCCGCAATCCATGTTACCAGAAATCATATACGCGAGGGACTGAGTGACGTAATGTAGTATAGACATGCGTCCCAATTTTTCTTGTATTGTGCCATAATTATCCAATGTGCGACCGAATTGCAGGCGTTGTGTTGCATGATTCACGGCTTTGTTAATGCAGTAACGTATGGTACCAGATAGACAAGCAGCCATACCGAACCTCCCATTGTTTAGGATGTTCATGGCGACCTGAAATCAAATAAAATGAATATATAATTTGAGTAGCATTCAAGTAAATAATTCGCGAAGTTTCAAAATGCAAAAGAATTAGAAAATTTTATTAAATATAATATTGTTATTAAATATAATATATTGTATTTGCGTTATGTATTAGATACAAGTAGATTTTGTATTAAACACATTTGTTAATTTACTTAACGATGTTTATGATACTCAAAGACGAGAACCAAAATTTTTATGAAATTTTATACCTTAAAACCTTCACCCTCCTTGCCGAGAACATTCTCTGCTGGGATTTTAACATCCTCGAAGAAGAGCGCAGCCGTGTTGCTACACTTGATACCCATCTTTTTCTCAGGCGGTCCATTGGTGACACCACCGAATCCTCTCTCCACAACGAAAGCAGTTATTTTATCTTTCGTTTCGCCCGTTTTCGGATCCGTGATAGGTGTTTGAGCAAACACAGTCATGATTTCGGCAATGCCGCCATTCGAAATCCATATTTTGCTGCCGTTGAGAACATAGTGCGATCCATCCGCGGATTTAATAGCACGCGAACGTATTGAATTGGCATCGGAACCGGAAGTCGGTTCCGTCAAACAGAAAGCGGCGAATTTGCCATTGCTTACTTGAGGCAGGTATTTAGCTTTCTGTTCCGGTGTACCGTACAAAAGTATACCCTGAAAAACAACAAAATAAGATTTACTTCATATATATTAAGCAAGTAAAATAAAATCAAGATCAATGAACGAGCATAAGAGATAAAGAAATTAAATATTAAATTTATTCAAAAACAATAATGATGAGACATTTCAGCATACTTAATTATTTTCACTCATAATCATAACGAAATTGTTGAAATTCAAAAATTAGAATAAACTTATATGATTCATTGGAATATTGATAAATCAATTAAAATGTTAAAAGATATAATAATTATCATATGGATATCAATATTATTAGAAGAACCGTCAAAAACGAGTAAAAAAGTAAAGTCGTGAGAAGTTTTACCTTAAATCCAATACTCTGATGCGCACCTAGTGTGATACCGATGCCCAAATCGTGATAACCGCATATCTCAACGATTCGCGTGTACTGGGTATTCGTTAATCCTAATCCGCCAAATTCCGTGGGAACTTGCAAAGAGAATGCTCCCATATCCCAGAGAGCAGCTGTCGTTTTCTCATCCACGTACGCGTTCTGATCATTTTTAACCGGATCATTTACTTCCTGAAAGAGAAAAAAAGTATGTTTAATAAAAGTTAGTCTTGTATTTCGATTATTGTACTCTTTAAGGTAGTTACCTCGTAGAACTTTTCCACGGGATCAATCAACATTTTTAACGTTTCAGTTTGATCCTGAGTCATGGGTTCAGGGAATGGGCATACTTGATTCAACTGCAATTGGCCACGGAAGAGATTCATGGTAAAAGATTGAGACTCCTTCGTGGCGGCATTTTCTCGTAGTTTGTCTTCCTTGACGTTCACTGCCGCTTGGGTAGCCAAACATCTGCGTACAATTTCAGTAATCATCAATGTCCATAATTAAAATAAAAATAGGCGAGTGATAAACGAGCGAAATTTTAAATGATTACATTCTCAATTTATATTTTCAATTATATTTTATATTATTTATATTGTCTAACTATTTTAATTGTAAATGCTTTTGAATGTCTTAAGACAATTATTTATAATGAA
>Ga0157364_1007257_pt1 | contig 11471 bp, 10 predicted proteins | sample AttsexASBM2_FD_111476 | JGI IMG/M metagenome (GOLD analysis project Ga0157364, IMG submission 111476) | Fungus gardens microbial communities from leaf cutter ant in Ribeirão Preto, State of São Paulo, Brazil - Atta sexdens ASBM2 | ecosystem: Host-associated > Fungi > Mycelium > Unclassified ...
ACAGTTACCCGACTGCTTTCATTACGGCGTTGAAGTGCGTCATCCAGACTTTTTTGCGCGGGGTGAAGCAGAACGGGCCCTCAACCGTGGACTGGCCGATCGCGGCGTAAACCGAGTGATCCTAAATAGACATGCCTATTGATACACAGATGAAAAAGACCTACACAGCCCCCTCAACAGTAGACCACTATGTAACAATTATTCCGCTCGAAATTCTTTCAAACACCTCTACAACCCTTGCTATTCCTGACTTCTAAGAAAATATTCAGTTCTTGCTGCAACCTCTAAAAACACCGCTGCACAGCAATTCTCTTGATCGCAGTCTGAGCAACATCCCTACTCAACCCCACCGCAATGCATACTTTAACTCCGTTTGCAATAACTTTATCTTGACAATGTTATTAAAATGTTATACTATTAGTTATCAACTTGATTATTTCCAACAGGTGTTAATGTGTACCAGTAACCTCGCCAAACCAACACGCACTTCTTACAAGTCAGTCGCTAAAACAAAACCTCGTAAATGTCCAATCTGCGGTGAAAAGTTCACTCCAGCTCGTTCAAGTCAGAAGTATTGTTCAGCATCATGTAAGGACAAAGCAGCATATGCAAAACGTGTCGCAATCATTACCCCAATCGGTAAGATCCGAAAAGATAACAGAAAGAAGGCTAAGGATTGGTTAATCCGTCTCCGTCAGTCTGATTTCATGAAACATCTTCTCCTTCAGATCGCCAGACATGGATCAATTGATTGCCTTCTCGATTTCCCTATTAACTCACTGTTCAGACTCTATAAAACCCGTAACATTTTAGCCTTCGAAACTGGCTCAAGCGTCCACATGGCTCACCTGATCCCATGTAAAGATGGTGGCGCTTATCACCCTGACAACCTGTCGCTGTTACCTCAAGATGTGAACCAGTCCCACGGGGCAAGATTCAAATTCCCCGCTCACATCGGCTGTACCTGGACACAGAAGCCTCCCCTTGGAACCGCTGCACCGAGCGTCAAGGTTCTTGATCAATATTGGGATAAGTTGGTTGAAAGATTTGAAGATAAACTACGTATGTTCTCTAAAGCACACCCAACACTAAAGGGTACAGAGCGCTTACGTAACGCTGCAAGAATCCTTGGTGAAGTGTCAGACTCTAAACTGTTCAACACATTACCATCCTTACAGCGCTGTGAGGAATCAACCATTGAAGACTTGTGTGATCAGTTCTCTGTCAGTTACACGAATCCGGTTAAGACATATGACGATCAAGGCAATCCACAAGACGTTAAACTGCCTTCTGTGATTGTCCTGCTGTTCCATATCAACCGCCTTCGCAGTTTCTATAACGCTGAAGAGAGTGAAGCAGCAGAAATCTTTACCAAGGCTGTTTCTTTATTACCGTTCCATCTGCCAGAAAATCCAGTCGTCAAAAGCATCATAAAGATGGCTGTTGAGGCTAAACCCTTACAAGCACTTGCAGCACTGCGTGATTCAGTGACCAAGAGCCAGACTATTTTCAACAAATCCACCTATCAGGAATTATTAATGTGCCTATCACCACAACACCCGCATTACGAAGACCAATTCATCATCTGTGATTCTGACTGTTCGAACGAACAGGTCGAAATCATTTCCTCTGTACAGGAAGAACCTGAAGAAATCCCCGCTGAATTGATCGCGATACTTGAAAAATGTGCTGAAAGTTTCCAACAACGTGCACAGAAGAACGCCCGTATTGCTATTAAGCTGGGTAAAGAACGTGGGATTCACCCTGTGACCATCCTCAAAGCACAGTCTGAAACCATTGCTCCCCAACTGTTTCAACGCTCTATGAAAGAACTGTACAGTCACCTCCGCATGGAACAGCCAGCCCATGACATTGCAGCATAACTTTCACATCGCTGTGTGCTCCGTGTACACAGCACCCTTAACCTCTACATATTCAGGTGAATAACGATGACAATCACACCACGTCAGACAGAACTCCTTCTCAAACTCGATTCACATCAGAAGGTTAGCCCCCGCAAAGAAAGACTTGTGACCCGCATTCTTGAGTTAAAACTTGAAGGTCTTACACATGCAGAAATTGCTAAAGAACTCAATTACTCGAAGGTCTACATCGACACACTACACGCAGCAGCAAGAAAGGCTCTGACCACCCTTTGATCTTCACGCTCTTTATCGTCCCATCAGTACAGACAACCTACAGTTTATTCCCAGGCACCAAGAAAACAACGCTGTACTATTATTGCTTAAATGCAATTATCTTATTGATTAGTAGATATTTTAACGATGGACTTTGACTCTTTTCACTCCATTCTAAAAATCCGACTCTGTGCATCCGTTATCACTGTTTTGATGACCGCACATAACCCTAACAGGCTAACAAATGACCGTTTTCCATTTCATCGTACAAGCGGTGATTACATGCGCCATTACATCATTATCATTTTATGTGATTGATTCTAAACACAAAAAATCTAAGAGACCCCATCCAGATAGCTCAAAAGAGTCTATTTAGTCAGCCGCTGGATCTACCCACATTTACATTTATCATAAAAAACATGTATTTATGGTCTCCCTTTCTTGATATCTGAAAAACCACCCGATAAACCACTCATTTCCATTCATAGGTGACCAATGCCACGAATCTCTAAATCAAAACCGTCTGACATCCATCTTTTGACTGAAGACAAATCTCTCGCCTTAGTCTGGTACGAAGCGATCCTGTTAGCAGATCATGACACATTGACAAAGTTCGGCCTCAACGCTCAACAAATGTCATCCCTTCGATCAATTGAGTCTCGTCAACATGCAGCATCAAAACTTCTATCACACGAAAACACTCAACAACGTAACGTCTCAAAACGTGTAGTTGCTGCACAGGCTGGTATCTTGCCCGTTTCACAAACAAAAGCCCTGGCCGTTGACAAGTCTCAACCTTTAGCCACATTCCAGCGCCATGCAACTATCACTACTGCTACGTCTAAAGATTGATGTGACCGAGGGTTCAACATTGTCCACCAGCCTACAGCGTGACACATCACTATGTATCAATTATTCCGCTCGAAATTATGCACAAATCCATATAACATCATGTTCTAATTGAATTTTTCATCAATTTCAACAGTTCAACTTTATCCTCTGAAAAGACCGCTACACACCTTTTAGACGCTGGTTATCGGAACTGTGCATTCTTCTTGCCAATGTCTCCCTATTGTCTCGAAACCATCTCCTTTTGAGACATCATTAACAATAACTAAAAAGACCCCTTCCAGTGTCCTAAAAGGTTGTTTTAGGTTTATGAGACAAGTATACTTATGAGACCACCTTTTAAGACTAAACAAGGAAATCTCATATCATGTCTATTATCGGTTATGTGCGTGTTTCAACAAACGATCAGACCATCGCCAACCAGCAGAAACAGATCGCTGAGTCTGGTTACACAGTTTCTAAATGGTTCTCTGATTCTGCTGTGTCAGGCTCAGTATTAGCGTCACAGCGTCAAGGCTTTGGTGACCTCCTGAACTACATTCGTGAAGGTGACACACTTATCGTGGTTGCAATCGACCGTCTTGGACGTAACACAATTGACGTCCTCCAGACAATCGAACAGCTTCAGTCAAAAGGCGTTAAGGTTATCAGCATTCGTGAAGGCTTCGACTTGTCTACTCCGGTTGGAAAAGCGATGTTAACCATGATGGCTGGTTTAGCCAGTCTCGAAAAGGATCTCATTGCAGAACGCCGCACAGCAGGCATCAAACGCGCTCAATCTGAAGGTGTCCATTGTGGCAGACCAATCAAAGCAACCTCTGAACAGGTCACTAAGTTGGTTGAGGAAGGTTTATCACCAAAGGAAATCATGCAAACTCTGAACATCAGCAAAGCAACTTTCTATCGACTGAAGAGTTAACATGCAGAACTTCAATACCATCGGTGGATGGTGATTACTGTCACCAGTTCACGTGATATCTCTAACGATACTGACAGTGTATTGATTATTTAGCTCTATTTTTCAATTCGATAGATATTTTGATATTTTCCATCGACATTCATTTTCTTCACCATCCTGGCTAAGTACCCCAAGACCCGATTTAGTGAAAATTGACAGACGAACTCACACACATTTCTTCTCAGAACTCACTCAGCAGCACCATTACCACCAGCCCCATGTGACCACAGCGCCACCGCTGATACTTTTCATCCCCCTTTAACAACTCTCAAGTCTAACCCTTCTCAATTTTTATGAGAAAAAGGGAAAAGACCACTCACTCATTCAGGAACTACCAATAATGCCTCGTCCTAAACAATCCGCTATTACCAGCACCTATGACATCCGTTCACGCTCTGAACAGCTATATGCAATCAAAATCGCAGAAGAGGACAGGAAGCGAGAAATCAAGCGCCAGGCTGCTTATGAATCTACCCGCGCCAACGCCCATCTATTTAGACGCCCACTTGCAGAACCATCCATGAGCTACCAGAACAGTGACGGTTTAACCGTCACCACCAGCGGATCTCTTCCGATCAGCCTTTGCTAATACCCTGCTTTGCTAAACACAACACACCAGTAACTGTGACCACATTTCACTACTCTGTTAGACATTAACTCTAATCCCTTACCACAGATACACAACATAAATCAAGATATAGTTGTTGACAATGTGTTATAATTATGTTATAGTTACTATGTCTTCTGAGAAAAGTTTTCCATCTAAAGATCCTTTTATCATCAGTGACAGTCATCTTGAAAAGAGTTCTTGTTCGCATAGGCTGTAGACTTGCCTTCTCAGCCTATTTTTCAACATCTCTCAATGACCGCATCGCAAAGCATCCCGCTAAACATATCCACCCTGGCAGGTGATATAGAATCCTGATAGTTCTTCAGCTACCAGGGCAGAGAACTCTTGATCCCTACTTCTGGCGAGGTTCAAGTGTTTCTTGGGTTCTTTGCGATGTGTTCATGTCATTACACATCCTGATTATTCTCCGTTTTCGGACACCTCCCTTCTACATGGCAACGTGTAGAGGGAACTTTTTTATCTCCCCCTTATTCATGGAATCTCGCCCAATGTCTCCTTCAATTGCATTGTTCTTTACCCTTTTTACCTGTGCTGCCCTTTTCAGCAGTCAAATTGAATCTCTTGTAATTAAAGGTGGCAAATAATGTTCACCATTAACGACGATGGCACCATTACATTCGATTTCAACAACATCCCGTTTGGCGTCTTGATGAACGTGGTTTTCATCGACTCCACCAGCTTACGCAACGACATTGTGAATGCCTTTGTATCAGGTGGCTTCTCAGAAGAACATTCGCAGGAACAAGCCGATCTCACAATCCTTCAGATTCGTGATGGTGTGAACCGTACTATTGACGCTTGCCGCAATCCTAAAGGCTACTTAAAGCCAGCAGCGCGTTTTATTCATAACCCATCATCTCATTCTCTCAACTAATTCCTTGGAATCTCGCTAATGAACTTTATCGACAATAATGAACAGGCAATCGCTACTTTCGTTGACCCTCTGACTGGTAAACAAGTTTCTCGTCCTGCTACCCACTCCCGCATTGATCCTATCTCTGCTCCTGACATGGATCAGGAAGCAATGGAAGCCTCACAGCGTCACTCTGACGCACTGAATCAAATCGAGCGTGACCGTGTTGAACAATCCATCACATCTGACCGTATGAGTTTTGAAGACCTTTACCCATCAGAACAGCGCCTATGGGTTGAGCGTCATTACACTGATTTGATCCGCAAACTTGATAAAGCACACGTTGAAGCATGTGATGCTGTGACAGATTTTGAAAATTCAGAATTAACCTTCCGTGGACGTATTCAGGCTGAATATGCCTTCACAGGTAAACATCCAGACGTGAAAGTCATCTATTGTGCAGGTGATGAACACTTCAAGCATCTAATCACAAGTGGTGAATTGAATGTTGATGGCTATAAGATGGTTGATAAACGCACAACGACTGGTAACGCCTCACAGCTATTCCTGATCCCTCAGTCAGTCCCGAACCTGCTCTCATACGCTGACAGTTCAGAAGCAAAAGCACTATCACAGACAGAGTACCAACGTGACCTTGACCGCCTGATCAGCAAACGTAAAGCAGCCGCTGTACAGCTAACAGAGACTAAGAAAGCAGCCCGTGAATCATTGGCAGCTATCCCAACCTTTGAAGACCTTGTTAGTGACGTAGTTAAACGCACCAAGAAAGCAGCTTAAAAATCCCCTCAACAACCAAGAGCCTTTACCTTAATGGGTAAGGGCTTTTTTACATTTGGACTCTCTACAATGAGCAACGCAACTCAACATACAGTCGATGAATTCGTAATCGAGATGGGTTTACAAGAAACGGTAATGCGCGGCCTCGCCAAACTGGAAAAGCAGATCTTACCAGTCGCTAACCGCCTTGAACGTTCCCTTGGTAAACCATTCTCAAAAGACTACTCACGAGGAATGAAAACCACTTTCCAGAATATCGAGAAAATGGCTAACGCTTCTTCTCGTAATATTCAGAACTCACTCAGCCGCGCCTTTAACATGGGCAACGCTGGACGTGGCCTATTCGACAGTTACGAAAGGGAAGGTTTAGCAGCAGCCCGTAACGTTTCCCGCGCAATGAGAAACGCTTACCAACCCGTGACTGTTCCCTTATCAGGTGGTTTGAATAGACCTCGTAACGGTTCCCCTCGTCTATCTGGAAGTGATCGCATTAGTGACCTTGCAGAACGCACACGCACAAGCGCATTCTATGGCAATCTGGCGCTACGTAACCCTGAACAGCACTCAGCATACACGCAACGCCTCCAAGCTCTCCAGGAACAGCACAGCGCCACTGGTGACCTTCGTTCTTTCCGTTCAGATCTTCGTGCTCTTAACTACGAGTTTCAACAGACACAACGCGCAGCATCTATTGCAAGATCCACCAGCCGTATGCAGGCAATGGAAGCATCATCAGGTATCCGTGGGTTAATGAATGGTCTCAGTGAATCTGTCCTCCCATTGACGGGCGCATTCTTCTCTCTACACAAAGCAATTGAATTCTTCCAAGACTCAATTCAGGAAGGTATGGATCGTAAAAATGCTGAACTCGTCTTCAATTCTGCCTTTGGTCACGGTGCAGAAGACACAGCGACCGCAGCAATGCCAGCTAAACTAAAAGTCTTCCAGATTGCTGACTCTCTTGGTTTAGACAAGACTCAAGCCCTTCAGGATTACGGACGATTCCGCGCCTCATCACCTGACCGCATCAGTGATGATGACCTGATCAACTTCCAGCGTAATGAGTCCTTCTTCGCTCGTAAAACAGGTGCATCCCAGGACGCTGTAAGCCGTGCAAACACTCAGTTGCTTCAGGATATGGCGGCTGGCAAGGTGTCACTTCAGAACTTCAAACTGTTCGAAGAAGACCTCCCTGCTGCAAATAAAGCCCTCCAGAAAATTACTGGCGTGACCACTGGTGCACAGGGCTTCAAGGACTATTACAAGACCCACGGTGGAACAATCCAACTGTTCAAAGACCTGACAAAGGCTATGGCGCTGAATTCTAAAGAAACAGATGCCTTAACCAAGTCTCTACAATCTGAACAAGGCCGTGCGGGTTCATCTGTTCAGGCAGCGAAGATTAATTTCTTCAGCGGATTCTCCGATGGTCTGGATCATTTTTATAAAGCAGTAGAACATGCGACACGTTCAGGACTATTTGAAAAAGCTGGTCATGTTGTAGGCTATTTCATCGACCGAATCGCAGATGTGATTGATGCCCTTTCCACAGTTGCAGATAACATTGACGGATACCTGTTCCTTGCTGAACAGTATTTCTCAAACTTCTGGAACACTCTGACCCCATCCACTCAGAAACACCTCCAGGAACTGACCAAGTATTTTAATGACTTCTTTGACTTCCTGTTAGTTGCAGGCGGTGCAGCCCTTACCAAGAAAGTTGCAACGGGTACTCTAAAACGTCTCGGTCTAATCAGTGCTGAAGGTGCAGGTGGTGCAGCAGTCGGAACAGCAGCGGGTACAGTGACAGCAGCCTCAACAGCAGCAGGTACAGCCGCAACCGTTGCAGAAGGTGCAGCTACAGCGACAGGTGCTACAGTTGCAGGTACAGCAGCAGAAGGTGCAGGTGTGGCGGGTGCAGGTGCAGCAGGTCTTGCAGCATTACCATTGTTTGCTACAGGTCTGATCGGTTACCTCGCATCAAGCCAGAAACAGCGTGATTGGTTGAAGGATTACGATTCCAACCGAACAACAACCCAGGATTACCAATATGGCTTGGTTCCTCACCCTTCACTATCCGCACCAGCCCAGTCATACAACTATGGACAACCACAAACTCAAAAGGTAGTCATCCAACAAGCCCCTGTTGAGTTTAAGCCTGTGGATGTGAATCTGAAGCTCCCTGATGGTTCGATCCAACGTGTCGCTCTTGAAGTCGTTCAGCAGCAGCATGAAGTACAGATGATGTCATCCCAGGGTCTTGGCGGTGATTGGCAATCAGCAGGTAAGAATGCTGGCTGGTCTCCTTCCGAACTTTTAACTACAAAGTGATATTTGTTTAGTATTGTACCGCTCTTAAATGTGAGCGGTTTTAATTTGCCTAAAAATACCCAAGATCAAACAGGTATACCGTAATAATGGCAGATGTAATTTGTGAGTAATGCAGGTGCCGCTGCACTAGCAATTTGGATCGCACCAGTAAACGCTTTACCTGTCATTTTACCAATCCATGCACCGAAACCTTTCTCAACTTCTTCTTTGGAAGTTAGCTTAGGTTTTTGCTCAACCGACTGCTTCAGTTCTTCTATATCAGTATCATCTATGCCATGTTCTTTGAGATGATGCTCAAGAGTGCTGAAGTCACCTGTTATGATGTTTTGTTGATGCACATTACTAACCGTACCGCCAACTACACTGTTATTGCTTTCAACGTTACCAAGCACGGTCATACCATTACCGTTATTATTAATTATATTGTTATAAGTCACGCTTTTAGCCTCTTCCTTTTCTTTAGGGGAAAACAGTAGACCTTCTCCGTAAATACCCTTACTTTCAAGCAATAGTGACCAATCGAGAATCTTTGATCTAACATGAGAAATCATTCTTGTCATCAATGTTGGGCTTACCGGCCAACACAACCGAAAATCACAATCACTTGCTCTCTGAAGAAACTCTGTAGCAGGCTCAGGCAGATCACAGTAGAGAGTTTTTTCACTCTTTGCATACTCTGCAATCATCGAAATAGCATTATTAAAATTTATCGTAGTAAGAATCTGATAAGTATCAGGATCTTTTTCCATTAGATTCATTAGTTGGAATGGTATCCATCCGTGAAAAGGATTCCATCCTACAACTTTAGACCCTCTGACCACCCGATAATCAGGCAATTCAACATCATTAGGATAGCCTTTCAGTTCATGCTCAAGCCATTCTGAGATGTCATTTTGTCCAAGTTTTACTGATATCACTTTAGCTTTTGACAATAAGTCTTCTATATTTGTTGAACTTGTACTTGCCAGATCTTGAAGTTTAAGAACTGGTGAATCATTAATTGGTAGTGATGGGCCATTCACAATAAATCCCTCATAAGGTAGTCAAATTTCTTTTCGATCCTTTTGCTATACAACAGCAAAATGTAAAATCAGAGTCATCAATCCTTTACAAAATTTATTGAATTTCGTTATCTATAGATTCCTTGACCCAATCTGGCATGTCTTCGATCATTTGCTTCCTCGGTTTCCTTGAAATCCCTGTAAAATCAAATTCTTTATCACCAATGATAGGTAGAATTTCCAGCCAATACGCACCATCAATCACTCTATCGAGCGGGAAATTATTCAGCATTAAACCACTGTAAAATACTACCTTACAGACCTTTTTATCTGTATCGACAACTATTTCTTTAACCATTCGCTTGACAATAATCTGTGCCTCAACTCTTCCAGGCTTGGTATTCAGGTCAAGATGCTCGATTGTCTCCGAATGGCTTGATCTCTCTCTTTGCTGACATTCAGTGATTGCTTTTTCAATATCCTTGACCTTTTCAACAACTGCCTTTAACTCGTCAGCAACAACAGTCTGATCATCTATTGCCATTGCCAGCCGTACAAGCCTCTCCCGCTGCTTCTGGAGAGTTTCCTTTTCAACCTGAAGCCTTCCTATCTCTTTCTCATTAGAACCTGTCAGATTCAATCTGTGGACGTTATAAAGCAATCCACTAATCAGTGCCTTGTCTACCTGAAGCCTACTGATACCTTTCGCATTACATCTGCCCTCGTATCTAACCCTGCACCTGTAATTTCCATTACGTTTAGCAGTGACACCACTGATCAGCATCCCGTGACCACAGTTAGCACAGCGCATCACGCCTTTAAATATGTTCGTCAGCAGTGGATTGTCACTTGAAGGTCTTCTTCCCGACCTGGTTTTTAACTGTTGAACAGCGAAGAATTCAGCCTCAGAAACAACAGCAGGGTAATAATTGGGTATATCCTTCACACCCGCGACCCGAATTGATTTAGATGGCACCTTGTACCCAATGATGGATTTGTTACTCAGAAGGTCAGTTATCGTAGCCTGTGACCAGCCACCCACTACAGGGTTGTACTGATTCAGTGTTCTAAACCCTTCCTCGTTCATCGCCTTAGCAATCTTGATATGACTCAGTCCCTGTAGCCGCAACTCAAAGACACGCTTTACCGCTTTAACGTGTTCAGGTACAAGCTCGAAAGCATCACCAGCCGCATTAACCTTGACCCAAGCAACGGTACGACTTGTCATCACTTTACCGGTTTCAGCAGCTTCTTTACGTATCCGCTCCCATCCACTCCTAACCCTCTTTGACTTGGTCTCTGATTCTTCGTTACTCCGTTGCATCAACAAAACCATGCTGATCACTGCTAACGAATCTTCCAGGGATTTCTCTGTGTAATGCTTCCCATCACTGAGTGTGACAACGTCTACCCCACTCTCCAGCACCTCAGTCAATCTTCTTGTCGCAAGTCTGATATTCTGTCTCGATATCCTGTCCAGTGACTCAACCAACAGCACAGACCCCTTAGCAATGTGACCTTCCTTCACCGCAGCTAAGAAATCACCGAACGCGCCAGTCTCAGCATTTGCACCTGAGTAGCCACTGATCCCTAAATCAGCAAACTGCATATTCTGATCTAATTCATACTCAGGGTTACTCTTCAGCCATTGCTCAACCAGTTTGTTCTGACGTTTAAAGGAATCACCTGTTGCCTGCGCCTTGCTGCTGAATCGTATATAGGAAATTGCCTTCTTCATTGTGCGTGACTACCGTGGTTGTTTTCGTTGGTGTATCATAACACAGGTTTAATCCTCGACAGCCGTGCCGTGCATGCCTCAGCCTCGACCAGCGCCGCGTCGTTGGATGCCAAAGGAAAAAAGCCTCGGCTCCCGGTTCATGCACTCTGTACTGCCCAGCAACCCATGATCCGC
>Ga0157364_1007259_pt1 | contig 11468 bp, 4 predicted proteins | sample AttsexASBM2_FD_111476 | JGI IMG/M metagenome (GOLD analysis project Ga0157364, IMG submission 111476) | Fungus gardens microbial communities from leaf cutter ant in Ribeirão Preto, State of São Paulo, Brazil - Atta sexdens ASBM2 | ecosystem: Host-associated > Fungi > Mycelium > Unclassified ...
ATATATATATATATATATATCTTTTTTATTTATGCTTAATAACTTAATCCTAATATATATTTTATAGCTAATTCTGACAAGAGAGCTATACTTTTCAGATAAAAACAAATTATTATTCGTGAACACAAATATCATGTATTATTTGGACTATGATTTTAATTTTATCAACGATTTCAATGTGTTTTTACTCCAGTAATCTCGGCAGTATTAAAATGATATAAAGTACGCGGCTCTCAGAAATTCGATGATAGCTTCGCTATTTTTTTTTTTTCGTTGCATTGTTTGAAGGGACAACATCTGAATGCCAATTATTTCAATGCACGATATAGACTTAGGTATATAAATGCATTGACTTGACCTTATACCCTGACGAGACAAATGCCTGTACATACGTACAGACTATATTAGAAAATTGATTACTTCCTGTAAATAGAAGATGGATTTTTATTTAATAAAAAGTTTATGCATATTGTTTCAATATAAACATTTCTATAATTTTTATAATTTCTACAGTTTTTGGAAGAAATAAATCATTAAAAGACAAAATAAAATACATGGAGATATGTGTATAAAAACCGCAAATATAGAGATATTCGTGACTGATGCAAAAAGAAAGTTTTTAATTATTTTAAAATGCATTTTATTTTCACAACATTTTATTTTGGAATTTATTGATTAAAATATTTAAAAAATGTAGAAAACAGAAAATATTAAACCAAGTATTAAGAAGGAAGCAACTTCTTTCGAGAATCACTTTTTGAGAATAAATACGCGATACACAGCCTGTATTGACAACGTATATGTCGATACTGTAGGCGCCGAATACATTAAGACGTCTGCCTTGAATGGTCTGTATATCACATGCGAGTTCGGAGTAACGCTTATGGTATATGTTAGAGTGGTCGTTTTAGCGTTGCAAATAGCATCGTATCTATTTTTTTGTTCATAGATAATATTGAATTTAAACAGCGAGATAAACAACTGCCGACAATTGCAAAATAATTTACCGTGATATAGCATTGAAACGATTTTATCAGACACTGATTAGCACAATATAATATCTCAAATAAGTCTCTTAATAGATATGTCGAAGAAGTAAAATATAAACACAAATAATTTTTGTTGATGATGTTGATGTATATCGATTTGTTAATAATGTATTTATACTAACTTCATAATGTATTTATTTTTAATAATTTTAAAATATCCATTTTTATATAAGTTTTTATTAGTTTTGATTATTGATAAGTGACATTAAAAAATTGATTTCAAACGTTATCAGATCAATATTGCATACTTTTAAAATAAGATTAAATTGAAGACATTTATTATGTAAGGCTTGAAGTATACGAACTCAATATCACTATTTATTGCAGTTTTATTGGATTGTTCATTATTTCTTATTTGATGCTATCGATAAAAGTTCTACCTTGACAACTTGATATCCATTTTTGCTATTCATTTGACGTTGAAACATAAACAAAAAGTCATTAAATTAAATATGAGAATTGTAAATTTATTTTTATATTCTGAATATTAGATAAGTAAATTTATATACATTCAATGTTTGGATTGCTCGATGAGATTCCAAGATAAATTTGAATGTAATAACTATTTATTTTTCAGCATCATATGCAAATATAATGTTTGCATATGCGTTTTTTATCATAATCGTTTAAATATTAGAATTCTCAATTACAATTCATGTTAGGATATCATGAATGTATCAAATATGTAATTATACTAATTACATATTCTTGGCGATCTATGTATTGCTTCAACGCATTTGTGTTTACTAAGCTATAAGTTTGTTAAACAAAGAGTAAACGTCTTTCTCGCGCCAAACTTTTACAAAGAAAGCATCTTTCATGTTCCCCAAGCCCATGAGGAACGATCGATACTTCCCTTGAGGTGCTCTCGCTGTTGCTATGGCTATTATTACGGCAGCAACAAAAACGGGATACATGGATAAAAGTTGATCGCTATCGGGTATTACTTCCGCATCCATATATTCATCGTGTTCTTTTGCACGATATACTAGACACAGAAGATCGCGTCCGCGGAAAAAATTCGATTTTATATTCATCAGTTTTCGTAAATTTGTGCTTGTACTCGTGTGCTCCAAATATGTAAAAGATAAGATAGTGAAGCATAGGAATATGTGAAGGTTAAAAGTCAATTTCTATTTCATATAAAAACATTATATTCGTATATTGAATATATCGATGATTTGGATTATTTGGACATTTATTAATAGTGTTATACCAATCGTCATAAACGCCAATGCACTGTATTAGTATTATATAATTCAGGACTTTATATATGAGGTAGATATTATAAATTTATTCAAACATCAAAGACCCAAATTCATAGCTCATATCATACGATTATCCGACGAATCTTGTTTAGTAAAGCGAAATGGAATTAATATAATAACATATATTAAATTCTCTAACATACTCTACATATTCTCTTACAGACTTTGAATTGTGTAATGTAAAAGATTCTATTTACGTACATTATAATGAAAGGTCATAACAATGTTATTTATTTCCTTCAATAAGGAAGTAAGTTCCAATATCGCGTGAAAACTTGCTGAGTAGTACTCTGTTTGTCAGATGATGGAAATAAAAAAAATACTTCCAATATTCTATCTTTTGTATCCGACACGATTAAGAACGCCCATTTAATAACTGTAGGATGAAAACTCTTGGAAGGATTGCCCCTCGAATTGTAAAGATTAATAATGGTCGATATCCATCCAGATTCCTGAAGGAACTGGGACATGGGTGTAGAAAAGGGAAAAGAATGGGACGTGAGTGAGACGAGATACGACTCGACGGAGCTACTCAGAAAGTAATTTGCTCGATGCTCGAACGAAGGAGGAATACGTACGTTCTCACAGAAGGTAAGAAAAGAAAGGAACGTGGGGAAAGGGAAGAATGAAAAACTGCAGAAAGAGGTGGAATTCTACGCGTAAATAGGGAGAAAGTCGGTGACGACTGCTAGGAGAGAAGATGCAAAATGGCTCTGTAAGGCGTACCAATAAAAGCGCGCTGCCGCCCACCTCATTGTAACACCTTCATTTCCAAAGTAAATGAGGGCTAGTCTTCGGTTGAACACACCGCTGTGAAAACATAAATAGCCGCGATAGAACGAAAACGAGGAGGAAAGATGCTTGAAAAGATTCCCTCTTGTGACGTCGATATCACTATGTAAAACGAGGTAAAAAGCGCAGATGTTCTATTAAAAACGATCAAAGACGTATTCGTTTTTCTCAAGTTATTTTGCTGCGTTCCTGTTCAGCATACCTGTTCAATTTACACTAATAGATAGAATTCTTAAATTCTATTTTATTAATTATTGATTAGATCACTTTCTACAATTAGCAAAATGAGGATCATATAATTATTTATTTTTTAAAATCTATATAGATATAAAGCAAATATAGAATTGATCAAAACCTTCCTTTATTTATTAAAGGAACTAATTTAATTATTAGATAATTAATTAAAGATAATTAATAAAGTTAATTAGATAATTAATGAAACTTACAATAGATCACTTTCTGGAAATAGCAAAATTAGGATTATATAAGTAGTAAATTTTTTTAAACTACATAGAAATAAATCAAATAAAATTGAAACATTCCTTTATATTAAAAAAAAAAAGAAAACTTAAACAATTAATTTATCAGCATATAGTTTTATCGTAATATATCATACGCGTTTCTAACTTTTGGAAAATGCATCATATTCTGTTCCACGCCTGTATGATTCTCGTAATGAATATTAATTATCAAAATTCTCACGAAACTTTAGCAGAATCCGCTTCAATGCACAGAAGCAACATGCGTTGACATGGCGGCGCGTGGAATAATCATGTAAACGTCATTATGCTAGGGAAACTTTGCGCCTAGAATAATAAGGGAGTATAAATGCAAATGAAAATTATGAAAATGAGTTATTAAACATGCATCATTCTCGTACGAAATTAGAGTGGATTGAGAATTCTCATGATATTGTAGGTTCCTTTATAGCAGTATTCTAAATAATTATTGTACATTTGAGTAAGAACAGATAGCACAATTAGTCTTCGTAAAGAAGTTAAAGACGTCGTTTGTTCTTACCTGATGTTGTGCAATAAATTCCGAGTCTGTGTAGTTTCTTTTTCATGCAATCAGACTGCTGTTAGCGCATAAGCATTATAGACGTATAATCGTAGAAAACCATCGAGTTTGAGAGGTTCTGTCGAGTGTTCGGCAAATACGTCGACGTGTTTGCCACCATCTTAGGGGAAAATTTGATTACTCGTCTCTCGTGTCGGCTGGTGAACTGGATTGACGTAAATCTCCTCTATGCTTCTGCCTTTGTCTTTTATTCGCAGCAAGACAGCTTATGAAAAACCTACGATCTCATGACAGCTTTATCAGTCATGTTCCATTTGTTGTCTGGATTTTTGCAAGATAAAAAGTATTATTTCGAGTATTGTATATTTTACAGAAAAGTTAGGTATATTACGGGCATATAATTTCATGCAAAGATTTATAAGAATATATTTTCTTCAAGTCATTTGTAGCAAATGATCGAATTGAATCGATTACAAAATCAAGTAAATCTTTATATATATCAAGCTAAAAAAATCATTTATTATTAATTTAAATACTAAATACGAACCATCACAAACGTGTCCTTTTCCTTCGTCAGAATGTTGGATTGATTTATCCGTTTCGAAATAGCCATACACAATTTGTGTTACATTGCAACATAAAGTTAGTATCGCGAGAACATAGTATACGTCACTAATGTTAAGAGTGTAGTTGTAGCTAGTAATAGATTCGTCGTAAAGCGTCAACTTTAGCTTCAGATATTGCGCCGAATAGTCCCCGCTGCAGTGACGTACTAGTAGCTTTGAAAGTGTACGATGCAACATGTAGGTACATATATACGCCGATGGAGCAGTAAATATTCTTTCTCATGCATTATGTAAACGTAGAGTATCTTGTTTCCTGCGTTACCGTGTGCCCACGAGACCCCGATTCTTTATGACTGTTCTTTCTTTTGTTTATATAGCGGGCCCAGCGCATCGAAGACGCGCGTTGTATGTATGCACATCGTCGTTAGTACACCTGTAGAGCTTTCGCGGAATACAACAAGTTTCACTTATTTAAGATTACAAACATCGTCTTCGGTTAACCTTGGTCGTAAAAGACAGTAGTCTGAACATTTGTAGTCTGGAACATTTTGAATTTTTATTCAACTCATGCATTAAGGATGTACACACACATGTTACGCGTATTTTTTAATAAAATAAAAAATTATAGAAAAAATGCAGATTTTTCTATATTGTATTTGAAAATAATATAAAAAGATTGACAGCGAGACTAGAACCTAGATTTAAAATTATTTTAATAAATGGTAGATACGTTTTCAAAATATATTATAATTAAAACAAAATGAGAAAATTTTATTTAAACTATAAAATTCTGTTGCTATGAATATATAAATATTGATTTATTGAACTGTTTCATATGTATACATATAACATTTATTTTCATATGGAAAGTATAAATTTCCAATTCCAATTCATTCTTTTTAAAGAGATTATACATCCAATATACATCCTTAACGCTCACGATTAAATCAGTAAGCAAAAAAAAACAATACTTAAAAACAATACTTAAAAATAGAACTGAAGTATGAAAAAAACATTTCTCACATAAAAAGCACATTACAAAAATCAATTTTGCAAATTGTTATAATAAATATGTATGTTATACATCAATAAATATGACGGATTACGTTAATTGATTCTGTGGGAAAAATTGCAAAAGACATGTGTAATTTTTTACAATTTTTTTGGCTAACTTTATAAAGAGGAATGAGTTTCAATAATTCATAATGTTTATAATTTTTTTACATACGAAGAAATCTCAATATAAGAAAAAGTTATATAGTTTCTTTTATAACTTTTCCTGCAGAATTGATTAACATAATTAGTTTCTTTTTATAGTTAATATTTAATAATTTGTTCATATAACACTTAGTTGCATAATTAATTTTTAATGTGGTTTTTATATCAGAAACTTTTTTTCATGCCCAGTCCTATTTCCAACTGTCTTTTTTTTTTTTACTAATCTTACTGGTCCAGCCATGAGTCTTAATAGATTAATGGAGGTAACGCAAATGAAGTTTGCTTTATTTTCTTTTTAATTGTTCTTAATTACTAGTTATTGATAGTAAATTGGAAAAGAAAGATTGTCACGATGCGAAAAATATTGTACGGATGTATCATTTGTAACAACAAACAGTTTCAGCAAATGAAATTAATAACTCATTTTTAAAGTTCTTAATGGAAACGACAATACGATTTCTCGTCGATGCTGTTGAACCCGTTTATTGGCAAATGTACAGACAGCAAGCGCGCTGAAATATAAATCAAAGCATAAAAAATCGATGAAATGAGATCTACATTCTCCGGCAAAATTCCAACTCGGCGCGTTCGCGAAGCGACAATCACAAAAGTGGAAATTCATGAGAAAGTTTGAACGAGTTTCTCCTTACGCAACAATGCGCCGTTTCTTTATCAATAAATAATAAGCAGTACAAATATTTCCGAGTGGAAAGTTCCTAATTTCGAGTAAGCGCGTTTCTTGCGCTCTTGTTCGTTTCCGCGTGCTCCGCGTTTACTTCTACTGTGAGTCTCATCACTTGCACTCCTCTGATTCGCGACACCAAACGACAACTTCTCGCTATTTGGTATTCGAATTGCCACCTCCGGCATCAGTCAAGATTTCTTGCACGTATATCGCCAGGTATTCACCTTGCTGATATTCAGCGCCAAATATCGTTCGTGCTTTTTATGCAAAACGCCAAGTTTTATCGAACCAAGAGAGAAGCAAGGTTGGTTAACACATAGAGACAAGTCCAACCACGTACATCGCCTAAAGAAACGTATAAACAGAAAGTATTCGTGCTTGTCCTTATTTGTCAGTGTTTAGCATATTTTTCCTGGATCCGCCGTGTGTATTTACACTTTAAATGTGATCAAATTTATTGGCCGATATCCAAATTTTTATAACCATTTGATAGCAAACATACAATTAAACATGCATCCTGAGTAATTTATTATTAACACAATATCTTAAATTTTGTATGATTTTTTTTATCTACACAGATTGCTACATACGTAGTATACCTGTGTAAACATGAGATACTCAAATCTCCGAGCAATAACGCCAATGCAAACTTGGATATGCATATAATACATCGCGTGTGATGTCGAGCACGAAATCCTCGCATCAACGTATACATATAACTTTTGCTATGATCTGTCACGTTAACGTACGGTGTTTCTGCGTATCGTCATTGCGAGGATAACTCGGGTTAGAGTGTAACCAGCACATAAAATATAGATGTATGGAATATTACAAAATTATTATTGCATGTTTTATTTTTGGATTATTTGATTAGTTTACATTCTTATTTAATAAATACACGCTTCAATTAAATATAGCTGGAATTTTACTAAACAAAACTGTAGAAATACAAAATTTATTTTCGTTATTTGGTAATTTTGCATTAATTTTATTTTATTAAAATTTTGTGTGTGTGTGGTGTGTGTGTGTGTGTGTGTGTGTGTGTGTGTGTGTGTGTGTGTGTGTGTGTTATATATATATATATATATATATATATATATATATATAATATAAATAGAATAATTATTAAAATATTTAATAATGCAAATATTAAAGAAATTTTTAAAACAAATTGCGTCATCAAAATCAAATTTTTATATGCAAAAAGATATCAATATTGCTGAAAATATTTGCATGCAAAAATGATTAATGATTTTTTGACAATTTTATATGAAATATAAATATATAGGGACTTCAAAATTTTTTATGCGATGTTCGCATAAAAATTTGCTCAGCATTAACAAAGACGAGATTTAACGTTGATCTAAGTAAACGATACATCACTAAAGTACTAGTGTATTACTAAAATCCTGTACTTAAAAATAAAAGAAAGTATACATCTTTCTTAACTTGAGTATATCAAGTTATAAATTATCTATACTTCTGGTTTCCTAGTTGCATCAACGAGAAATATTCTTGTGAGATATACATAAAAGGATGTGAAACATGGAAGCGCACTTAACGGGTAGCGATTATATTCATATACCTTCTTTGTGTTATAACTTATTCAATGTACGTGATACTTCTATTTAACGAGTCATAGATATTAATGTATGAAATGATGAATAATATCATATTAAAAATTTATCACAATGAATATATTAAATACAAATGATAAACAATAATTGATTGAAGTATAATTTGCTTTTCGAGATATGTATATTTTAAAATATTATAATATTATCAAGTATATAATAGTAATATGCCAAGCGAAAGGAAAGTAAAAATTATGTTTTTTTCATTAATTATTTTGTCGTGCAAAGCTTTGTGAAATATTAGTGAAAAGAATTTATTTTTGTCGAATTGTTGATTTATAGCCGAATGTGTACAACAATCAAACGGATATACATACGTTGCATCGAGTTTTAGAAAATACACAGAAAAAACGATTTTGTTGAATTGACGATTTTATTTAAAAATTTAGCTAGATACTGGTCCAAAAATAATTTTGTTGGATTATCAAAATAATTATATAGGATATTTAAGCTAGTTGTTAAAATATTAAAATTTTTTGTAGTATTGCTCATCATACTTGAGTTTTCTGCGTGAATATTTTGATAGTCTAACAAAATTATTTTTATCTGTATCTAGCTAAATTTTTAGATATTGCAGCAAAATCGTTCTTTCTGAATTGGGAAGTGCAAGATTAAAAAAAATCCATTGATAAATAACGTATGGGAACAAAGCTAGGTATTAATAATCTCAATAATCCTATTTGAATGCTATTCTGAAAGTGCATGATCGGTTTATATAAAAGCTTGTCAGTGCTGTCAATACAATATACTAGCTTGAACGAGACATACACGGCTTTATCTTATTATCACAAGAGTCGGTATTCGCACGAATATCACTACCACACATAGACGCATTTCGAAATGCAAATTTCGTTCTACACAATGCAACCAGCGTGATGAGACATATATGTAATAGCATGAATTCGTCTCGTGTTTGAAACTTAGATGCGATCAAGTTCTTGTTTGAATTATGTAAAAATAGTATTTAACATCATGAAAAAATTTTTTAATTTCAAGAAAAAGTGTTCAAAAATTAAAAGAATTTCTTTAATTGCAATTACAATATTACTGTTTAATTTAGAGTTAAAATGAATTAACATTTATTACGGTAATAAATTGGAAACGATAGACGCGCACGATCCAATCATTTCATTTTGCAATTAAAACCATTCACGTAATTGTGTCTACTTAATTTCCTGTTATTAAGAAAATATTGCCGTTCTTATTTCAACCGTCAAATATTACTGATGACTGTACCGTCGAAAAGAAATAAAGGTAGAGGAAGATTCACGAAAGGGGATAGTTTTAATTTGTGGGTAGGAACAGCAACTGCCGTCTTATTGGCAACTTATATTGGGTTTCTCTATTGCTATGATCAAGGCCATACTCCACGGTAGCCACAGTTCTGGACAGGAACGATCGATCGTTTTCTTTGTCTCACACGAAAGATCTTCCACTAAGATCCTTATTCCGTCGAGACTTGCTTCCTTGTTGCTCTCAATAACGTAGAAAAATAAAGCATTGGCATTTCTCCTGATACAATCTCTCATACTTTGAAAAGCGAGAAAAGTTTCTCACTCTTATTCCCATTAGAGTGCACTTACTTGTGCTTCGTTTCGCAGGAAGCCCGTATATCTCTAGAAAAGTTAGGTGCGTCTAGAATCTGGATTAGTTCTTTCTACACGTTTTAATTCAGAATCTAAATTTATTAATAATATGATTAATATGTAATATTACAGGTATAAACTAGAATATCAATTGTAAATTTGATATCAATAATAAAATGCCATGATAATGGAATTGGAATACGAAAGTAGTTGTTATTCGTATAATGAGAGAGAGATCAATATTTTAAATTATTATTTATGCTTTGTTTTGAGATTTATTTCGAATTAAAGAATCAATTATTATAGGGTCAGCAGAAAAAATTAACGGAATCTATTTGAATTCGAGATCCCTTGAATTCAAATCCCTCCTTTCAAATTTAGCACTTGGTGCGTCATGCTAATGACACTCCACTGTTATCATACTTATTCCGGTTGTCTATGTTTTAAATGGCTTTATGGTTCTCTTTATTTTCCTACATTACGTATATCTATGCATTAATTGTAGAACGGATAATGTTTAAATGTTGTGTGACACGAGATTTATTTTAATTGTTACATACTATTGTTCTATCGCATAAATTTCATTTAGTAAAAGGATAATGAATATTTTTGCATAAATATTTTTTTATTGCATTATTGTAATAAGTAAATTGTATTTACATGTATTTTAGAAAAATTCTGTCGTAATTCCATCTCTCTACAAATGCTTTTATATAATTTAGCACACTTGAAAGCGTCTCGAGAATTTATGTTTTATGATAAACGGGCGAATTTACGATTAGCATCAAGAAAATCGTCGACCCGGTTTATTATCTGACGGGCTCTTTATTGAAAAACCGCGATCGCGTTCGCTCTTGACGTGTTCGTAGCACTTGAAAGCCCCTTAGTTATCACAGCGACTCGTTTTCATGCACCGCTCATGCAAACCCGGTCCTACTAAAACTCGATAATACCGCAACAAGCCTTTCAACTCGATTCCCCAGCACATCGCTTCAAAGAGCGCACTCGATTCACTTTTTCGCCGCCATCGATCGATATAACGCCCTGTGGTCGTCTCTCCCGAGAGATCGTTCCGTCGAGATTGTGGATGATTCGGGTGGTACCTTCGATCGTACCGAGAACAATGCTTAAGTGGCTGTTATCGCGTTTGAGCACAAGCCACAGGGTGTTCCTGACCTATTTTGGGGAAGGTCCTGCGGGATGCAATAATGTCGTCTCTCCTCCGCGAGAGCACGTATCTCGAATCCTGCCGGTGAACGGCGCAATGTAATGAGAATTACATTGTGCATTATCGTAAACGTAGCCGCTTCTCGAATGTCCCCAGGGTAATTATCCGGCAGTTGGAGAGGGCTTGGACAAGTAGCCGGTGTTCTTCAGCACGAGTGCGCTCGATTATATTATCGGAAGTATCTCACACGCGTGCAATTTCGTCCATTATCAACGAGCATAGGTAGATTTTCAAATGCATATACAGTTATTGTATTGTTTACGGTACTTATTGTCGTAATTGCAAAATTATGTAGTATAGTATACTTATTTGCATGCCGACACGACATCTTATGACACGCGGAAGAAATATAGAATTAAAGTGGGTTTGCGTAGAAAAACAGAATCAGCGTAGCATTGTCCAAAAGCGAGGGCTATTTTTAA
>Ga0157364_1007260_pt1 | contig 11467 bp, 6 predicted proteins | sample AttsexASBM2_FD_111476 | JGI IMG/M metagenome (GOLD analysis project Ga0157364, IMG submission 111476) | Fungus gardens microbial communities from leaf cutter ant in Ribeirão Preto, State of São Paulo, Brazil - Atta sexdens ASBM2 | ecosystem: Host-associated > Fungi > Mycelium > Unclassified ...
TATATTTAAATTCATGGTTTAAAAGTGTGTCTATAATGTCTATTATGCACAAATCTATTAATAAAGATTAAAAATATTTTTCAAATTATCATTTTTAATATCATGAGGTTTACTATCGAATGTAACTATTTCAGGTTATTAGATATAAATCCTATGATTATTAGATATAATTCTTATTATTATAATTACTATATATTTTAATCATTCCTGATTTAATTGATACTATTAGTAGAAGTACGCAAATGTTTATACATAATATGCTTTTGCAAATAATCTCGCAATATTAATTTTATATATATTCCTTTATATAAATGTAAAGGTTAATATCGGGTACAACAAGAATATCGGTGAGTAATTTAATTTAATTACATCAGGGATTTCACTTTTTCAATAATCGATTTACACTCTGCTCATATGCTATTTTGCTATTTAGTGAAAATGTATGAATATACATTTCTATATTATATAACTTGTTATAAGTACCAATAAGTACAATTGAAAATGTTGAAACCTAACTTATTCAAAACTTTTTAAATGAGAAATAAAATAATAAAATATTAAAATAATAAAATATTAAAAAACGGAAATTCAAGAAATTTTTGGAAATTTTATCAAGATTATTATTATCAAGAAATCTTGATCTTGATAATTTCTTGTCTTGTCTTGAAATCAATTTTCAATTTCTTGTTTTAATCTTGTTTTGATTCAAAACTAGATAAGATTTCTTGAATGTCTTGATCTTGATGAAACATTGACATTATCAATCGCTCGTTAAAAAAATTCCAAATTTCATTTCCATGAGAGGAAAAGTCTTTTAAAATAACCCACTTGTATATTTCTAGTTTGTTTTGAAAATTTTCTCCTTTTTGTATTTTTATGTCTTCTCCTCGTTAATTCGTAACGCACTCTCAACGTAATCAATATTCCGGACGGTTGCACGATTGAAATTTAGTTCAATGCACAGATGTGGTCCTTTTCTCTTTAAAATTCTCGCCGTAGAAATCACTTCGCGTTCTCTGCAAGGAAAGCCACGGATTTGCACAAATCGGTCATCTGTCGGCAGTTCACGATGTGTGAACTGTAAATCGTGACAGTGTAGCCATTTGGCAATGACATTCCGCTCGAGTTCGTAATGCAAACTCAATGCAACTCCAACTAAGATCAGCGGACGCTGCTTTGTAGGCGTTCATTGACGATACGGAATTAATGTCGATTTAACAATTCATTTACGTTCTAAAATCTCACATGATTATAGACACCCTTAGTAATACTAGTGACATGAAACATGATGAATTAAAAATATTAAAAAAAATTATGTAGACATGAAACATCGATGAATTGAAATGTTAAAAAAAATTATGTAGTAAAATTAAAAATTTAATCTACGATATTAATTTTATGTATAAAAATATAATTTTTATAAAATAGTATTCTGTTAATGTTTAATTTTTTAATTTTTTTATAAAGTTCATAGAGATTAAGTTATAATACACACATGTAGGATGAAAAGAGACAACATATGTAAGTTGTTAGGAGTTACTGTCATAGTAATGTAATGTTATTTGTGGTTGTTGTGTAAACTCGTTGTTTCTTGAGGCAGAGAGAAGGTGCGTAAATAGTCGTGAGAATGATCAAAGGGAGTCCGGAATTATTCTACTTGGCGAGATACATTTCCTAATCCTGCAAAGAGCGTCAGTTGACCTTAGCGAAGGAAATTGCGGGATTACAGTACGCAGACTCCTTTGACCTTATACCTCGATTGGAATATTTATTTCACTATCGCGAGATAAAGCTGGATTTCCTTATGGAGAGATTTCTAAATGTGCCAATTATCATGACGCATACTGTTGATATTTTTATGTCACGAATTTCTAACGATTTTAATCAGCTTTTAACTTTTGCGATTAATGAAAATTTTGTGAGTATTTATATTTTTCAAAATTATGAAAAAAAATTATTTTCTTACTATCTCTGATAGATTTTCAGCAATTAATTTTAGGTAAATATGTGTCCATGTAAATATTAATTTTTAATTTCATAAATTCTCTCTTCTGATTATTCTTACATACATTTTTTTAAAAGTAAGTTTTTAAAAGTAAGTTATAGTGAAACAAAATGGAATTTAATGAATGTTGAAAGTTGCGCGCTTCATTACGCTAACAGTAGTTGATGTATGTTTTTTCGCAGAAAACAGATTGCATTCTGGCAATCCTTTGACTTCCAATTTGTGGGAAAGACAACCGAGATTTCACAACTGAGAGATTCTATGCCGGGCATTAAAACACTGCATACCGTAAGCACCGCAGTAAGATGCCTCTCGACTTTGCGGTCTCGCGTTTGCGGAGAAGCACGCTGCTCATGCCATTACACGAGACACGGAATTACCGTAAGCTGGTCGGTGATGTTTATAACTGCTGGATTTAATCCCTGCCCATTCTATGCCACATCCTGCGGGCTTGTAGCGAATTTCACAAACCGTACGTATCCTTTGACTCCTATCGCGGATTTAAGCAGTTATATCGTTTTGTATGTTGTATTGTATTGTCGCAAGTAGAATGGAGGTGCAGAGTCCGAAATTTCTATCTGTGAAATGTTTCTTGTTAATCTTGTTTCTCTATATTATATACATATTCACGCTATTAAGAAATATTATGTATATTTATTAGAAAATTACGAAATTCGTTAAAGTCCTATCTCTGGAAATTGATTCGAAAAATAGTTTGACAAACGATGAACTGCTTATGATAGAAATCTTCTTAGAAGTCCCGCATCACACGTATAACGTCAATAATCCGATTTCGAGCTGTTACATTCAGCGAAATCACGAACCACGCGTTATACGGTGATCCAGCAATTCGGCAGAAGTAGTTCGAACCTGCCACGAGCGCGACGAGTCGATTTCGTCCGGATCGAGCCAATTTAAATATGCCAATCCTCGCCATCTCGTCGCAAGCCGTCCTGTACACACAGGTCTAGACATATATGCGTATACAACCACCAACGTAGAAAACTCCAACTATTATATATATCGCAGAAATCCCGATTTGCGATCGAATATGGCACGACGGTGTGTTATGTCTCGACTTTCATTTCGTCCAGACGTGCGCCATCGAACGCAAACTTTCATCCGCCAGCTTTAAATCGAATCCCTAATCGGGCATTGGAATCTTGGGCTACCCTCGCCCTTCTTTGCATAGATGCAAAGCGCCTGGCTGCAACCAGAAACGTCACTACCATCCGCCACATCTATAACCACCCCCCCCCTGCCCTCTCTCCTTCTTTTTCGCATTCATATAATCCCCTCCCTCCCTCCCTCTCTCTCTCTCTCTCCTCTAATTCTCTCTCGCGCACAATCCATCTGTCCCTCTGTATCGGACTTTTTCTCTTTCATCTATGATTAATGTAATTAATAAAATAATTTATCTCATTAATGAGATAAATTATACAGTAATGTGCTGCGATAAACGTCCTTTTACAGTATGACAATTTTCATATTAATGATAATTAGAGATATTAAAACGTATTGCGTATTTTATTTCTGTATTTAAATCAGATCTTTTTCCATTTGAAATTTTTTATCTGCAAGAGGACGTTTGATCGACAGCTGTGGTTTTTTTGATGGTGTCTTTGACGCATCTCTGACGCTGCAAGAGTAATAGTGAAAAATATTTTTTCAACAAATCGTGCACCATATATCAAAATATAGAAATATGAAATACATTCATAACTATGAAATTCATGAAAATGATGGAAATAATATAAAAAATTTATAAAAAATTACAAAATTTTCCTGTTAAAAAAAAGGACGTTTAATCCATTAATATTATTCACACAATCACATTTTTCAAATTTCTTATTTTTAGGAAAAACGAAACTTTGTTCAAATTAATTTAAGTAAAGTAGTCATTTAGTAATTATGAAAGTTGGTGGACGTAATAATTAAACAAGTGTTATATCGTGAGATAAAAAAGGCTTTATTATGTCAATGCTTGCGGCTAATCCCCTCCGAGGATGATGGACTCCAGTATATTTTATTCTACTAGACAGTAGACAGTCGGTCGATACAGTCGGCTACCAGCGTCGTGCGGGATGAGCGCCAGGCAAAATTAAACAAAATAGAACTTTCATGCGTCCGTCCTTCTCTCGGGGAAGGCCGAGGGGGTTAGCCATCCCCGCCTGCTGACCTCCGTTTATTTGCTCGTTGGTCGTCTCTGCCCGGGGTTGGTAGCGAACACGCGCTCACAGTCGTGGCAATCTCTTTCTCGAATGCGATTTCAATTTCGAACGTATTACACGAGAAGCGCGAACTGACGGTAACATTGGAAGGAAACTCGAGCATGATTATTTATTACGTCTTGGGAGAGATATCGGTTCGAATAGTAATTCTGTTAGACATGATTTATTAAGTAATATAAATTTATTTTCAAAAAACTTTTTTTTAAATTTTCTGTCAGAATTTAAATTAAAATTTTTGATTAAAAATATATTGTAGCAAGACACAATAAAAATTATACGAAACATACAATTTGTTCGATTATGTAAAACTCTACATTTGCGACATTTATTTCTCTCTCGAAAAGAATTGTATTTTAATGCGTATTAAAGTTTTCGTGCTATGTAAATTTAAATAAAATAGAGTAGATACTTTGCTACTATTTATCTTCACGTTTCTTAACCCGCTCTTCCGAATTGTTTCGGAATCATTCGGGTGTTAAGGTTCTCGTAACGACGAGATTATCGGCTCGCAACTGCGCTTATTTAGAATACAATCGAGGATTTTCGACGAGACTCATCTAACAATCGAGATACAATCGGCTAATGGAAGAGAAACGGGTGAGATGAGACCGCGAAGGAAATGAAAATACGATTGGAGATGGTTTGGAACAGGGTATTTTCTTTTCGCTCTCTTTCTCGCTTTCCGTTCTTTCTCTTCTTCCTTTACTTACGCGTTTGATGTACATTCACATCTACTCATGTACTCACAATACATACGAAGATTCCCACTCATATCATGTTATCGGTTCAAAAACGCATGTCCGGATTTTCGAAGTAGTCTGAAAGTGTGTAAATACGTCTAAAGCTTTAAATTCGCTTATTTTTCTCGGGATTAAGCTTTATAACGTTGCGTCACCATGAAAATTTTAGAGGAATGAGATAGGATCCTACTTGTTGTGCAGCTTGATGTGTTTTAAGATCCATTAGTAGAATACTGATATATCAATTTCATTCGAATGACAATTTCATCTCTTTAGAGCATTAGTAATTAGAGGGATTATTGCTGTTACGGTAATATGCACTAATCAGTACGTTTTATGAGCTATGTGTGTTCAATGGAAGCATTGTAATTAGTAGAGTTGTAGCTTTCATCGAATTGTATTATTGTATGTAATTGCGCGTAATTATAACGGAAAAAAAGTTATAATTTTTACAATCAAAATTTGATGGACATTCATTTCAATTATGACAATTGTACACTGTGATAGAAATATTTTGTTTTAACAAACTCTCTTTAATTAATTATTATTTTATAGTAATTTTGTATTTTAATAATATTATGTACTGATTAAGGATCAATTTAGCATTTGGATTATTCGTAGCTGCAAATCAGTTATGGGTAAACCAGGCTAATGCATGCTTATCGTTAGTTGTGTAAATACCGCGAGCGCAAATAATGTGCATTTTAATGTGCCCAACAAAAACTGAGTGCTCATGCTACTACTGGTTAACGTAAGCCAGATTAAGCTGCATTATTCCTGTGCGCAGCGCTGGACGATTGAACGGACGAGAGGCGAAGCCGAGATGTTTTATGAGGATTACTTGTGGAAATGCCAACAAGGATGCATGTAGAGCTTCTCGATAAATGAGACAAATCGTATTGACAAATTTCCCATCCATATAGGTAAATCGAATCCATACTGATCAAAGAACCAATAGATAAATGAAATGTGGATAGTTCGAGTGCTATCGCGCGTGTGTTGAATAATTATACAAACCATCTCGTAGAGGATAAATCGATCTTGAACACTTTGATCGAGGGCGATCGATCAACAAACGACAGTCGTTCGCCTATTCGGAGGTTGGTTTGATGCCTATACATGACGATAAGGATCACAATCGCGATTGCGTAACGAGCCTGTTCATGTGAATAGATTTGCCCAGTATACCATTTCCTATTATTTGCATCCAGCACGATTGTGGCAAAGCTATTGGACAATAAATCGATCCAGGGGGTCAATTCCGCTTCGATCGTTTGACATCTAATCGCTTTCAAGCTGTTTCCGAGTGCGATTTTATCGAAATCCTATCCACGTGTCTTCGTATCCGCGGTTTCTCGTTCCCTCGTGTCCTAGCTCGCACGACATGCTCCCCATGTTCCCGGCTGATATTTTATACATTAGCGTGTGCCTTCTAGCACCTTGTAAATCAATTTTTGCATTGCCTCTTGAATCGAATTTAAGTGTCTCAGTGGGATCGAAGCCACCGCGCAGACGAAACAGGGAAATGCTTTTGAATACGAAACAGGTTCGCCCTCATATCGCGTTTTGCTGTCGGTTACGAGAATATGTTCTTTTATGAAATCTGTTTCCAAATACTATTATTTGGAAGGGAAGAAGATAAATATGTCAAACGATCACGTATGCTCTCATATTGTTTCAAGTACCGATTTGAAAACGATGTTATCATCGTAAAAGACAGATTCTTACACGATTTTCTTTTACGTTGATATCGATGAATAGTATTTTTAGTTTTATGGAGAGAATTGGAGAATAAGATAAAATAATAAAATGCGATGAGGGTACATTGTAAATATATATATATATATCAACCGCTGAAAATTATACAAGATTAACGAGACACGTGTAAGTTTATTATTGTTTCTATTTTTTGCAGCGTGATTGAAATAAATACCGTTATTTTCTGACTTGTCCTCATGCATGTTAAAACAATATGTTGACTCAATTCACACCGCACATTAACGCCGTTAGACCCGTTAGCACAGAGATATCATCCGCAGAATGAGATTTATCAACCGCATTAACATGCGGCATTCACATAATTGGCGTAAACCCACCATTGAAATTACGCTCGAAAGGGTCGCCGTGTGTACCATTTAACGCGTGTTCAAGGAGGGGTATAATTGGGCTAGTTACATGATACAATGAATAATGATGCTCAAGAGTGAGGGGAAAGGGATAATAGGAGGATTGAGGAACAAGTTGCTTGCAATCCGATACTTTTAGAAGAGAAATACAAAGCCATTCATGTGCATATTAATCACGCGTTGTATTATTCGATAAAGGTGTATCGAATGTAATAGCTTCGCAAATTATGAAAACTTTCATGCACTGCATTGTGCAACATCATTTAGAATTGACTTAGGTTGTAGTTGTTGATGCTACAAATGCTTTGAAGTATTTTTTAATTAATCAATTAGTAAAACTCTTTCGATCGGTCACTTAAATACTTTGACGTATTTATAACTTTTTAGCACCAAATAGATCACATCCTAGATATACGTCGGAATCGAGGAAATTTTATCGGGAAAATATCGCTGATCGATAGAGCGAAACAATTTTTAATCATCCCGCATCTCATTGCGTCTCGTTTCGCGAGTACGAATTAGCGCGATCCGATTAGTTACCGTTTAATTAATTCACCGTCGTTCAAAGACACCTTCGGCGACGGTTTAACAGTCTGCGAGATTCCCATTATCCGCACTGTGAGATAAAGACACGGCTGTCGGACACATTTTACAACAGTGTAAAATAGGGCGAGTAATCCGCAATACCATTGTTACCGCGAAAGCACCGCGCGAATATTATATTACGTCGGTGAATACAAGAACTCTGGTCGTTCTTTCGAATAGAAACGATGCGGAGAAAGGAAGAGATAAAGAGAGAGAATGAAAGCTCGTATTACCCGCTAAACATGGTCGTGTATGCACTGAGCATCGCGTTTGGAGTCGGACAAAGTCGACGCCTCACGTCTCTCGTAATTGCGTACGTTTTCGCGCATTGTAGTATCCGCTTTGAGCGGACGCATCGTAACGCGCCATTCTTTGAGGAATGTCTCGCATTACATTTCAATCTCGAAGCGCCGTATTTCGTTCTGTATATTACATTTACGTTTTTTTTTCGCAATAATCTCTTTCGTTTTAATAAAAAAACGTGTATTATACATATTACTATTGTAATAGCTGTAATTATCATCTTATTTGATACGATAAATTTTCATTACTCTCGCGGGAACGAAAATAACAATGTGATTATAACGCAACCGTTATACATGATACACACAGATAGCACGCAAGATTTTAACGAAGTCAGAGAAACGAGAAACCATGCGAGAAATTAACACGCCGGCCAGTCTCGAATTCGTTAACTTGCTCGAAACAATGATACGAAGTGAGAGAGCGAAAAATCCAGGTTCAAATGCATCGTTAGACAGCACTGAAACAAGATTTAGACACAGCTGCAGAGAAGTTAAGAGACTTTTATCCCTAATTTAATGCAACTGATGCACGAACGACAAATTGTGCGAAATTCTCATCTATGACGAAAGCCTATTAGAGACAAAAGTAAAACAGTTATTCCCATTCCGTCCCGAGAGGGAATAATTTCGATTTTCGCGTGTCATGGTCAGGTCTTTTCCCGCAAACTAGCCGCTGAACGGTAAACAAACAACATGTCAGCGTGATAAATGCGATGCCAATGTCGATGCACGCTCGTGTCGATGCAAATTCATACTGATGCAAATTAAGACAGAGAATCCCATGTTTGTCCGCGTCTATGTGTTTGTTACTATCGTTTAAATGATGCCATTTTTCTATTTTACTGTCAAACCATACGTCGACCATAGTCATTCTCTTATTTCACGAAATAAATACAGGGTTTGTGTGAATCGCATGGTTATTTTAAATCATTTGGATTTTCGCGTACAAATAAAATAATTTTTACATTTATGTGAATTTTCTTTCTTAAAAGAGTGACAAATTATTTAAATATTTAGACGATAACTTGATCTGTATACCATATGAAAATTAGTTGTTAAGCAGCTATTTCCACTCTGCATTACTCTGTTTTTATATACATACAGGATGTATTAAAAGTCTGTATTAAAAGGAAATGGTTGAATATCTCGAAAGTAAAGTATTTTTGAGAAAAATGTTTCAGATAAAAATTGTAAGATTTAAAAAGCACTAATCATTAATCACATCAGTTTGACCTTGGATGGCTTTGCCAAGGTCAGCTCAAGGTCAAATCGATTTTTTAAATGGTATACTCTATTTTTGATACCAGAATCTAATAGCTAGTGTCAAAAACTTTTCAAAAAACTATGATAAAGTAATTTTTCATTAAGTACTTTTCGAGTTATAATGCTTAAAAATTTCACTACCGTCGGCATTAGCATTACGCTAGTTCGATTGATGACTAAAACCTCTTGATGTTGTTGAGAATCAATTTGTTGAATCACGTAGTTATTGTTATCTAAAACATTTGTTCTAGATAACAATAACTACATTTACACCGTGAATTTAGGCCACGGCCTATACTTCAAATTCGACTTAAATTATTTAGGTTCCTCGTCCTGTAAACCTGACCTGGTAGGTCAGGCTTCGGGTTTTGGTGACCTGACCTGAAATAGGCTTAACCTGAAATAAGTTGTTCTATCATCATTTATTAATCTTAAATTGACATATATCATGTCGTTGATTATGGACATATATCATATCTCGTAAATAAAAAAATTTAAAGAGTGTTCGAAAAGTTCAAAGAGTTTGTGTTTAGGCTTACAGTGTAAATTATTGGTGTCTAGATCTATTTTGGATCGCATTATAAGTCAGACTACGTATAGATCTCTCAGTGTAAACGTAGTCATTTGTCAACATCAAGGCTTTGGGGATTATTCCTGTTATTTTCATTTTTTTATATGAAAAATTCATTTTTACGTAAAAATGAAATTTAAAGGTACAACCTCTAATGGCTTTGATCTTGGCAAAATCCAGGACATGATTCTAAACAAGAGGTTTTAACTATCAGTCAGACACCTTGTGCTAATGTTAACGATACTTTCAAGCTTCAATTATTATAAACTCGAAAAGTAGGAACACAATTAAAAAGTAACTTATTATAATGTTTTGAAAAGCTCTTGATACCAACTATTAAATTCTCAAAAGTAGGGTATTTCATTTTAAAAAATCGATTTTACTGTGACCTGACCTTGATGACGCCATCCAAGGCCAAATATAATATATAATCAATGAATAGAGAGATTTTTAAATACTATAATTTTTGTTGAAATCTTTTTCTCAAAAATATTTTACTTTCAAAATATTCGACCGTTTCCAACTTTTTGATACACCCTATATACACCCGGTCACAGAAAGGTCGCAACATTTTTTTTCAATAGCTTTCGGAATGCAGCCTACTCACTGAACGATTGGTTCTTATTTGTGGATCCATGAATAAAAACCAATCGCTCTGTGAGCAAGCTACATGCCGAAATCCTGTAAAAAATGTATTGCCTGTATTGCAACCTTTCTGTGACCAGGGGCGTGATTCCGCCCCTGTTTTACATGCCTACCGACAGTTGTCGGTATTGTTGCTTTTTCACTATATAAAATATCTGCACAATAATACCGATAACTGTCGGTAGGCACGTAAAATAGAATATAAACTCAACTGTACATAAATTTTATGGTTCGTATTCATAAGATCGATTGATCTTTATTTCAAGCGAGCTAGATTTGAACTAAAGTTCGAACCAATCCAATTTATTAAATCGTGATTTGTGAAACGTTTTTCAAATGAAAGACTGATTCAAATCTAGTTTAAATCCGATCTCAGGTTAAATTATAATCATGAACGACCTTGTGTGAGACCATAGTCTTACATATAAACATAATAAGAATAGACCGAATATGTTCCCTACTTTAGCGTGAAGATTAAATAAAAAAGAACAGAGAGCAGATATTAGACAGAGAGCAAGATATTCACACCTTCCTCCTCTCTCCTCTCCCACTTTTTTCTCGTCGGAAAGAGAAGGCATCCATTGTCCGTCCTTTTCTACGTAGTCTTCAAACCTCACGCTCGGTCTATTCTTATTATGTCTATGTGTGAGACTGAGTGAAAAAGAAGAGTTATATATCGTGAAGGCACGCATTAGTCATGTTGAATTGTGATTGATTTGTTAAAATGCGCTATGAAATCTACGCGTTCAAATTTTCTTCACAAAATATTATGTAACGTCGGAGATATCGTTTTTCCTTGTTGCATTCTCAAAACAAACATTTCGGCGATTTTATGGAACAGCGCGGATGTCGCTATGGAACATTATGAAGATAGAAATCGTGGCACCGTCTCAAATAGTGACATTATATTTCTCTTATAAGAGAGAAAGAAAGAGAAAAAGATAGAAAGAGAAAGAGAGAGGGAGAGAGAGAGAGAGAGAGAGAGAGAGAGAGAGA
>Ga0157364_1007261_pt1 | contig 11466 bp, 11 predicted proteins | sample AttsexASBM2_FD_111476 | JGI IMG/M metagenome (GOLD analysis project Ga0157364, IMG submission 111476) | Fungus gardens microbial communities from leaf cutter ant in Ribeirão Preto, State of São Paulo, Brazil - Atta sexdens ASBM2 | ecosystem: Host-associated > Fungi > Mycelium > Unclassified ...
CCCTTCTCCCCCCTTCTCCCGCCCGGCGGGGGCATGCCGGCCCCCCCCTCGTCCCGTTTGCTCCGGGCCCTTTTTTACCCCTCCCCCCCCCCCCCCCTCCCTCACCCCTCTCACTATTCACCCTTTTGCGCTGCGTCGTCCTCACATGCAGCAGCTACGCGAGTACGCGTCTTGTTCTACAGGTAACGAACCTGAGCCCCCTTCACCCTCCCCCTCCCCCTCTCTTCCTCCTTCGACAAGGAAGGGGTATCGCGTTATCGTTGAACCAGAAACTATCGTTGGAATACGATCGATCGCGAAGCACCGGACGTTCCGCCGTGAGTTAATTAGATTATTCGAAGCAGTCGCGTTCGCGCTAAACGGGACGAAGATATGAATGAATAACAACTAAGTTTAACTAACAGTTGAAATCGTTGAATGTTAAAATGGAAATTTAGAGAGGAGGGAAGCCGTTTAATCTGAAGAAAATCCAAGGAAAAATTCAACAATTCGATCTAAGATACAGTTGTAAAATACATGCATAAGAAAATTTTGTATGACTTTATTATTTTGTATTTCTGAACTGATGTGTCATTAATTTTCCCTTCTGGGCAACTCGTCCGACAAGTTGCCGAACCAAATACTTTATCGATAACTCTGGCGCATATTCCCGCTCAGTAGGATTGCCATTTTGTCCGTTTCTGCCGCAAGATGGGATAAGTTTGATCGGCAGTGCATTAATAACACTATGAGAGGTGTGAAATGACTTCGTCTTTCAATTTCAAAATCGGATAAATCCCGCCTTTAATCGCCGATTGAGACATGATCGACTTTTATATTTCAATGATAAATATTTCTTCTCTTATTAAATTTCCTTTTTTTCATTACTGTTTATTAGTATTAGTCAATGACATTCTTTTTATAATCGTAATATTTTATCGTCGTTACAATTAGCAGTCGGCTTTTGTATTTCGATTGGATTTCTTTTAATGAAATTTCTTTTTTTTTCATCACTGTTTATTAATATTAATAAATGATATTCTCTTCTTCTAATCAACAGAATATTTTGTCGTCGTTATGACAGCGTTCTTTTACCGCAATTTCGTTTATTGTATTAATAAAAACTCAAACGGTATATATGAAACTGTCTTGGGAGTATATTCCTTTCGAATCTTCTTGTTGCTCCTTTCCGACTTCTTGCTCCGAGAGGAAATAAATCGTGCAGTTAGTAGCTCGCACGTATGACATACTATCTTGAATATGCGCATACATCGTAAGATGCATGCGTATTCTAGGAATCGCTTAATGCGCGATCCATCGCTGTGCAAGCTCGTCTTCTCGTAATTGGTTTCTTCCTTTATTTTCTTCCTCTCTAAACCTCCGCTCGATTCATTACAATTCTTTTTTGCCCACCACATACCGCAGCGCTGACCTGACCGATATGACTCGTGTGCTTTCAACTTTATGCGCATTATATTTTTGCGCATTACGAAAAATCTTATCTGCATGCGAGAAAATTTCGCCACTTTTTTCAAATCTTGCTATTTAAAAAAGTTTACAGAAAGAGCAAAGATATCGTAACTTTTTTATACAATAAATGTACAATTTTTCCAACGGCGAAGGAAATCTAGCGTTGTGGCAATTATTTAAAAGTATTATTATACGAATTATTTAAAATATCGCTCCCTTGCTTCAAAAGTAACTCAAAAAATTTAGTTTTTCAGAAAAAAACAAGAACTATTTTCTAATTTGGCAGAAAATTATTGAGTCAAATATTAGTAAAAGAAATATATTTTTAACACGATGTCATTTTTATTTGCAACTCTTAAAAAATCACCTTTTTTGAATTGTGATACAACTGTGACGATTTCTTTTAAAATCATTCTCCTTAAGTTCTGACAATTTTTTATAAAGTTATGTTCACTTAACTCATTCATAAAAAATTACATTTTTTTTTTCAATCGAACTAAGGAAGCGATATTTATGAAGAAATTATTTTAACAAGTACTTATTCACATTTTTGTTATAACACAACATGAAATACATTACTATAGGACATTTTCCAAAACACATCTTCTCTCGTAGATTACAAAAAGTTTTCAGATGTAAGAAGACAAAATGAAAATGCAAAAGAGATGTTACTGAAGTTCCTGATGAAACTTGCGCGTAGACAAGAAGTAAGGTACATCTTAACGATAAAGGTCAAGCCGCAGGACTTCCTAGTTGTCGCCTGTATAAGATTTTTTTCTCGCGCCATGACACCACGTTCCTCGTGGTCTTCCTTTACTGCCGCGACGCGTTACTCTTCTACGAACACACCTCATCTTGGAGCTAACGAACGAGCTTGCCAACTGACCTTCGTAAAAGATGACGCATATACTCCTTCCTGGTCGGCCCTTTTCTATTACAAGACGAAGTGGAAGTAATAAGAAGAGGGGGAGAGGGTTCTAATCAAGGTGGCTTGCTGGAACTTCTAACTCCTTTCGCTCGGAACGAGATGTCGAGTTCCAGGTACGTCGATCTCGCGTACCACGCTACAGTAAGCTAAGCCCTAAGGAAGATTATAGGGTGTCTGCATAGAGATAGTCCGAGTTTGCCGCGGAGATGATACCAAGGTAGAGAGTGATTTTCGGGGGATAAGCTCTAGCAGGATCGTAAAATTTGTCGATTAAATAATTTGAAGACTCGTCGGAACTTTACAAAACTAGTTTCGACTTTCTTAAGGCGCGCCACGATGTAATCGCGGTCTCCGTAGTAGAATTCACGTATGAATATAAACCGCCCGGATTATACACGGAAAATGATAGTCTTCGATAAAATTATTTTCATGGCGTTTTGGTAATAATGCCAAAATTTTTATTGCACATCAATAAAACTGGTACAATTGATACTTCATAAGTACGTTATTTCAAGAGATTTCAAAATAGCGCGACTCAATAAAATTTAAAATTTGCCAATTTTTCTAAATGCGACGAACGCGAGATAATACTAAAAACATTGTCAGAAGACGAATCAGCATCAATGAAGGAGGAGAAAAAGAAAAATGGAAAAAGGTAGCAACGTGAACGACAGAGAGTGTACTAAAGGGTGTCCCGAATGACGACGGTCAAACATAATCCCTTGGAATGGCCGAAATCGTAACATTAAGCGAAACCCTCGTGGTTCGTGGCTGCATGTCGAGACTTCTGGCTGGTCGTTCGGTTTCGGGGATGGTAGGTGTGAGAATAGGACGGTAGCTGGATGTTGAATAGGCGCCGTTACAGAAGGTAATGCGTGTACGGCGAGAACTTGGAGGAGACGGCGGAGGCGGAGGTAAGACACGAAGAGAAGAACCGAGGTGGCGGAGCCGAGGTGTTAACATTTGCTTTATAGCGGCCGCTCTACAGCAGGGCAATGGTTTAATACTTGTGTGCCGTACGAGCGGCACACAAATACCACCAGGGAGTGACCGCGAAGGCGTTCACCTGGCGCACGTATTAAAGGGACACGGAGTATATAACCGCTGTAACACGAGCCCGTTAAACACGTGAAATGATCCGCGTTCTGACAGCCATGCACGTACGTTATTCGCCTATTATATTGGCGGAGAGTCTGTACGCCGTTGAAAAATATAACATTAATTTTGTTTACTATATATTGTTCGGTTACAAGAATATATAGATCTATTCATAAATTCTTAATACTCATACTTAGTACTCTTAAAAATAATAAACTATAATATTAAGAATTTACTCTAAAAAAAAGTATCTCTTGTAATAGAGTTTTCTTACCAACCTTAGGAAATTATCTTAATTCAATTTACTTTTTATTTTTTCCTAAAAATTTAAAAATTAGAAAAAAATAAATACACGGAGCCTTATGTACATTTAATTTTGGCCTAAATTTTGATAATGCCTAAACAATATGCATATCAAAATCGGGACATAAGACATCTCCATAAGACATAAAACATCATCAAAAATAGATGTGGTTTCTAGGCATTTTTTAAAATTTGGGCCAGTCATCCCAACTAAACCAAAGTTGTTCCACTTTATAATACCATGTTTCTCAATACGTTGTTAGAAATGGCGCGATAAAATATTAAAGCTTAACAACTCGTTGATACCCGTGTATTTAAATTTTATGACATCTCATAATGCGCGTATAGGCATCGCGCTCTCATATGTCGGCATTGTAGAAATATACGATGTATATCACCGCTATATAATGGAGGCCCGTTAAATAGCGAAATGACCAGCGGGTTCATATACATTATTATGAGATGTTAATATGACACTCGTTGTTGGACCAACGAGCGTACGTCTCTTTCTTCTAATTTGTGTCTGTCCCATTTGTGTCTCTCTTTTCAACAACACCTCGCGGTTCGTCTCGCTTCTTTTCTCTCGTATTTTCGATCCGCTTTGCCTGGTCTCCTCCGCATTGGGCCACGCTGCTTCATTTTATAGTTATGCAGCGAGGACACTTTTACTACGACCGCGCGAACATTTCGCGGTTCCGGCTCGCGGCGAGCGCTTTTATTGCCCGAGGGCGTTTTTACCCCCGAATACGCTATCCTTTATTTATTACGGAACGGTCACGCTGCGAGAAAAATAGCGTGTGACGCGTCGTATCGAGAGCAAGTCGAAAAGTCGAAGCTAGTAACATTTTATATTTATTTTAAAGTGAATTTATTTCGATTGTCAATTCGGATCGATCCAAACAATTTTGCTACAAATCTATAAAAAGATCATTATTTTATATTGCGTAAGATGTGCTATTCATCATTTTCAAGTTAACATGTGATTATGAGATTAAAACATGATTATATACTCGGTTATAAATGCGAATGTAAATGAACATTTTTCCCTCTGCGAATGATACATGATACGTGCTATTTCTTAGAAAATTATTATTATTGCAGCTAAATTTGCGTAATATTCCATAGCAAATAATGTGATAAATTCTTGACGTAAAATATGTCCGACCTATAACTTCATGGAGCATTTGTCCTGCGATTGTTACGAAATTCTTAAACGTAATTTGTATTTTAACATGGCAATAATAAGATTTCAAGAAAAACCATAAATTACAAACTTTATATAATATAATATATAAAGTTAAACAAATATCACAATTCTAATAAACAAATTTATTAAATTTAATCATTATTTTGTTGTGTCTTTACCTACCAAAAATTTATACTTCAACTATTTGTATTATATATTCAAAAATAGAATGCAAATCTGTAGCTTTCAGATTAAAAATTAACGCGTCTTTATATATGTAGTTTATATATAATATTATATGAATATTATATAATATTATATGTTTTGGAACGGAAGTTATCGAGACAAGCATGTCACTTATGAGATGCAATAATAATAATTTCAATAATAATAATTGATAAATTGAATTATCACTTACTTTGTGTAGAAGCCTTCTTCGCAATGAAAACAGATGAAGCTCCGCCGACGACCAGTTTTGTCCAGAGATTTCGACGAAGTGTTGCATAACTTTTGATGAATAATGAGATGCGATCTTCTTAAGAATGAGATCGAACACTTCATACAGGTAAAGGGTTTTTCTCCAGTATGCTGCCTGATGTGATTTCGTAGTGATGGTTTCGGAAAAATCTTTCCACAAGTCGGGCACTTGTATTTCGGCAATTTGCTCGAACTGGACGTCTCTTTGTCCGTTTCTTGAACGGTACCGGCATGCAGGGCTTCGTGAAAAATGAATTCGGCTTTGGAATCCGTGGAAAAAGTGCAATCCTTACATTTCCATTCTTTCTCGTTACTTTTAGTCTCAGCAACATTCGGTGCATCATTCTTCAAACAATTACCCTCTCGCGTATGCCAAGTGACGTCTTGTGACAGAGCGAAAAGCGTGCCACATCGAGGACATCTAAAAAGATTATAAAATTCGCAATTATATATATGATATATAATATTACAAATTCTACACAGGATTTAATTGTAAGTTGTAAAATATAAAATTTAGAATGCTAAAGAAGAAATGCTTTGGAATGCTTCAAAAATATCTACATTGTCTAACTTATTATATAACTAAAAAAAATGATAATTCTTATGCTATTTCATAAATGAAAGAATTACGAAAGCAACGTGCAACGTCGATGTAACATCAATAATTTGCCGCAAGAAAAAAAGATAAATTACCGATGACAAAGCTCTGGATGACAAAGAAGAAGATGATTCTTGTGCGTCGTGAGATTCGGCTGCTTTTCATCACAGTGAGGACACTCCCGCGCTGTGTCTAATACACCTTCCTTGCTTTTGCGGGCCTTTACGACTTCCTTGTGACTAGAGGTTCTCCGATGCAGAACTGCTTCTTGAGGAGTAGTGAAATTCATCGAACAGAAGGAACAGAAGTACGGTGCTGGTTGCACGTCCGCCGTGACCTCGCCTTTCTCTTTGTCATTGGCGACGTGACTGGTCAGCTGATGACGTTGAAGCGCTACTAAGGATCGGAGGACTTGGGAGCATATATTGCACTTGATACGCTGTTGATACACGTCCGACGCGGTATCGCTCACGGTGTGACCAGTTTCTTTGGCGTGCAACCGCAGCTGGAAGTTGTATCGAAATTGCCGATCACAACTGCAGCAGGATAACGTACGTTGACGACTAATTATCACCGGCACGGAGCCCTTCATCATCGATACTACGTCACGATGACTCGTACTTAGAAGGTGAGACTCCATTGTCGCGTTGTCTGCGCACCAGAAGTTACACGGAGTGCATCGGCAACTGCCGCCGATCTGAGAAAGAGAAAGAAAAAGAAAAAATGACAAGGAGTCTCTTTGCGCAATGGAACATCCGGGTGTACGAGTCAATTAAGAAGTCCGTCTTATTCGTTTCTCATCTATTTAATGTTCGTTGAATAATAATTTGTCGACAGGTGCAAGAATCGTACGCGTGATTGTGCATAATATCTGCATCGATGGATGAAAACGTGGATATGTCGATCTTGGGCCGAAAAATATTTAACATCTCGCTTCGATTAATGAGCGACCATTCACCTGTTCTGCGGTCTTAGAGTGAAGATCGGAACGCCAATGAAGCAGGAACGTCTCCTCGGTGTTGCAGTAAAAACGACAAGGAGCACATTGGAAGGGGCTTTGTCGAACCACGTTCGCTATGTGCTCCAGAAGGAAACGGCGTACATTTGGATTGCGTGGATTCATGAGGACACCTGACACACGGCAATGGTAATGGGAGAGCAAATGTTTACCCATTTGAGGCCTCCTCACGCGCGTGCGGCACATCTCGCAGAGAAGAATCTCCTTCTCCCTTTGACGCAGACCTTTCTTAACTTTCTTTTGCTCGGGCTCTTCCTTCGTCCTCTGATAATACAGCGTGACTTAATCGTACAGTTTGTATTAGAGATTTAAAAAAATTCCATCTGGAGAGCTGTCATTGTTATTTACATTTGAAATATGTTTCCGTTCAATATGATTTCTAAGATTTAATATCGTAAGATATTTTTGAAACACAATGTATCTCGTAAAAAAATTGGAATTTTCTTAAATCTTATTAAGTTTTATTTGTATAAAGAGGCACGCAAATCTTTTTCTTTTAATCACAATTTTTTTTATCGGAAATTTTTAAAATTAATTAAAAATTTTTTTTTAATAAAGAAATATTATAATAAAGTAAAAATACAGTTGTAAATGTTAACTAATTAATTCATAGGAATTACAATAATTACTTTTTATTTCTCTTTCTAGCAATAGGCATATCTAATTTCCGAAAACGAAATACAAGGTCATTGATGCAAAAAGATTCAATACGGGTAAGATTTCGGGGACTAAATTGATACGTATCATTCAAACGAATATCAACATTTTACAGTCCCCGAAATCCGACCCACATTGAATCTTTTTGCATCGACACAATCTTACATTTTGATTCCGAGTTAAACTTGGACATGCCTGCTTTAACAAGATATACTATTTAAATAAGGTAAGTAAAAATGTTGGTTTTAATGTGTTAACAAGTTAGACAAGTTAGGTAAAAAGACCATTATTACCGAGGTCTTCTTACGAGTGGACATTCTTCTAGACACTCTTGCGTGTGAATTTATTCCGCGCCGTAGATGGAGAGCTTCACCGTCAAGTTCTCTAATGCTCCTCTTGGCGTGCAAATCAGAGAGCAGATGCCTGTTGTAGACCAATCGCGATGCGAGCTTCCTGCCGCAAGGATTGCACCAATATCCCGACTCGATATCCGTTCGTGCACCCGGTACCCATTTCCCTCGCGTGTATCCCGGCGGCGGCTGTCCGGATGTATCCTTGCTTTCGTATTCCTCGACCTTCTGTAATGGTCGATGTCTCTTTGTTCAACAAATCGTCATAGCTCGCGCGAGATCATGTCCGCTTGTGGAATCATATTGCATATCAAATTCATGCTGATACACAGAATGATTCGCAGAATAAATCGAATATAAATTAAAAAATTGCGCATTGATTTGATTTAATTTGAATTATTTTTTCATTTAGAATAATCTCCTGAGGCAATCTCCTGTTATTCCCGTGACTAAGTACTACTTTTCAAAATAAAAATTACAATTTATATACAAAATTATTCATGTGTTTCTGAATCTTAAATCTGTTTTTTCTTCTTACTTGTGATGTCTCCGCGGGTCGCCATTTACCACCAGTATACGTTGGCGGGGGATGTTCCTGATGATCATTGTCGGGCTCTGCATCCTCCTCATGCATATGCGGCGTGTCCTGCGGCAAATCGTCCAGTCCGGGCTTCCACTTTCCACCAGTATGATCTCGCGGTGGACCTTCCTGTGGATTTTCATCTGAATCCGAATAGGAATCTTCCCCCAATTCCTCCTCTAGAATATCGTCTTCGGAGTCATCGTACTCGAAGTCGTATCTCGCCAGCTTCTTGGTCGTGCTATTCCCTAAAGAAAGGTCAGCGAGAATGGTGTCATCCAACCAACTCTGCTGATTCTCGTGCCTCTTTCGGTCGAGAGTTGTCTGCTTGAGGGACTGGATGCACAAATCGGGTGGTTCGTCCAGATCGCTGACCGTGGGTAACATGCTGTGAAGTTTATCCTTCGTGCCGGTCTCATCACCATCCACCTGACCTTTTTGGTCTTTCTTTCTTTTGTCATCTTTCTTGAATTTTCTGTTATCCAGTAAAGTCGGCGCTCGTCGAGTATTACTCTGTAATTCTAACGAGTTGAAGAATGCGTCTGCGTTTAGAAATTCGGGATAGGACACCGTTGTCGGTGTCGAAGGTGATTCGTGAACAATTTCGATTTTAACATCCGATGATCGGCAGCCTGATCGACGATGTTGTACATAATTGTCAAGCCCATGAATTGTTAAATTACACTTGATGCAGAAATGAGTGTCATCATCTTCTTCATAGCCTTCCATTAGCCCATTGAACTCAGATAAATCTGCGGTAAAAGAATGAAAGTATTCGCTCGTGACTTATTGAAAATAGTTTCTTTTCTTAAGTTATTATTATGATCGATCTTGTGACGCGGCAGCGCGAAAAGTTATTGCTGAAACATCAATCATAAATAAAGCAAAAATATATCTATGCAACGCATAATAAATGTTATTTTTTATTTTTGAATAAACTGTTTCGAATATATATTTTTCTTTCATATTTCTTTTTCCTGACACATACCTATGTTATAAAAAGAACTGCATATACTGCATATATATTATTTCTTTTCTCATATTGTCAAGTCTATATTAAATAATTAATAATCTAAATCTAAATTATTTCTTTAAATTATTTTTAATATTAGTGTATTATGTTATTCTAAATTATATATACTATTTTATTGTCTTGAAAATAATTCAAATATTTCTATAAAAATATAAAATTATAATTCTCAAATATATAATAATAAATGTAAAACGTTTTTTTCATGCTTGTTATATTAACTAAATATTTTATAATATATTATTTAAATTTCTGAAATAATAATAAAAATTTGCTTTAAACGAGAGATTATTAAAATTCAGAAAATAGTTTAAAAGAGATGTACCTAAAAAAAAATTTATAAAAAGCTACATATTAAATAATTACTTCAAATAACTTTTTAATATGATTTTTTTAAGAAATACATATTACAGATATTCAAATCTATTTTACATTTTGCTTATCAATAATTGTCTTATGTGCCATATGATTTGAATTAATTCCGTTTATATTGTGTAAATTTTTATTTTATTTAATATAATTTAGAGAACGAAAAAACAGTATAGGAGAAAAAAAAAGGTTTTTGAAATAGGAGCTTTTTAGAAATTATTTCTCGTTTTCTAATTTGACAGCAGAAATTCATTTACTCGCGGTTTCGCGCGCGTGCACCGCTGCGAAGTGAATTCGAGAACCGTTTAGCCGTCATACCCCGATCACGCGTCATGCAACAACCGCGTCATGGACAGCTCGCTGAGGACAATCGCGTTAGCGAACCGCAGTGGGCAAATTGAAGGTCCGATATTCGCGTAGCAGAAGGGAAACAAGTTGACGCTTCGTGCGGGCCGGGGGCAGGAAGATCGGTCGATGCCGCCTGGCCGTTATTCGGACGACGACACTTCGCCTCCCAGTCCTGGCCGCCCCTCTGCATCCCTCGCCGATCCCCCTTTTCGCCGCGTTTCCCCTTTATCACCGTGCAGCCCGTGCGCGTCCTCCGCATCACCCCCGCCCTTGTTGCGCCCTTTCTGTTTCCCCTTTCCAAAGTCTGCAAACCGGCAGCGACCTCGTGGCTCCGTCTCTCGTCTTATTAAGCGGAGAAAACTAGCGAATGAAATTTCCATCCGGCTCCGAAACATGCTCGTCGGTGTCGCCTCGTCTCCTCCTCCCTTCCCTTCTATCTCTCATCCTTTCTTCTTTCTTTCTCTTTATCAACTAATATCCCTGATCTCAGTTTCGTCGTCGTTCGTAGTTTACCTTTGACGTGACCGAAATTCGATTTGCGTATAGTCGAGAAGTTGCAAAAATGTTTCGGTTACGACGTAACCAACTTAGCGCCCGGGTTAACCGCTCTCGATCGGATGTCGGGTATCACGCGTGGCCGCATAACAGAAGGGATCTGAACGAGCACCCTTGGTGGATTATTCCCTCGTTGCCGATATACCTTTAAAGAGTAAACTTCGGATCAAATTCCACGAAGAATTTTTTGCAATTCGTTCTCTCGATACCAGACTCTGTAACGGAAACTGTTGAAACAAGACAATGTATCGTAATCTTATTTGCAATAGCTGTAATATTCGATAATAATTTTTCCGCAGATATTCTACGATATCTCTTGGCAGTCTGCATACTTTTAGTACACTGTGCATAGCAATCTGCAACTATATTTGAAAGAATGCATTTGCAAATTTATATATTATGTTTTTTCATCAACAGTCCATCTATATTCTATATAAAAAAATCTTGTGCGATTTGTTAATAAAAAAACATTTTTAAAGCTTAAATAAACTGAATTAATTTTTCAGAAAGTTAATTTTGC
>Ga0157364_1007263_pt1 | contig 11466 bp, 7 predicted proteins | sample AttsexASBM2_FD_111476 | JGI IMG/M metagenome (GOLD analysis project Ga0157364, IMG submission 111476) | Fungus gardens microbial communities from leaf cutter ant in Ribeirão Preto, State of São Paulo, Brazil - Atta sexdens ASBM2 | ecosystem: Host-associated > Fungi > Mycelium > Unclassified ...
AAAAAAAAATATAACACGCTCGTTCTATAAAAAAATATATATATATATATATATATATATATATATATATATGCACATGTATGTGCGTGCGCGCACAATATTGATGTAATAGTATATAAAGATGTTTTGCATTTATCGGTAAAATAGCCGTTCTATCATTTGGGCTTCACCAAAAATTATTATAGTTTTACTTTAATATTAAGTATTGTCATCTCGAAATAATTTCAAAAGTCCTCTATTGTTACGCAAAATCAGTGATACGTCATTTATAAATGTATATATGTATATATCAAAGAATTATAATGCTTATGAGAGCCGAATGTTCGCGTATAAAAAATTTATTCAATTAGTATATATAATGTAACAATAGATGTTTCAATCCTGCGAATTTTTCTCAATATCGCAATAACAATCGATACAATTAAAAATTGATAAATCATACAATTAAAAACTGAATTTTAAAAATCGAATTGTGCGACGAATTATAGCCGTGATGTAGTCATAAGAAATTGTGATGTCCAAATGTTCTCATTATAATTATCAAGTTAAATGATAAACGCAAAGATAAATAGTTCAGAGGAAATTGTCAGTCTTATTATATGTCTCCTCACATCATCAACATAAATTAAAAAATGAGACAAAACTCTCAAAAAAAGCGTCAGTTCTATTTTTCGCTCTCATATTTTTATTGTATATATGTATACATATATTTTGTATCAGAACATAATTTTTATTATATAATTTGTTAATTAATTTCTCTCATTTATAAATTTTACGCTTGTATTTATAGATATATTTGGCACATTATTTTACATCTGTCTTTTTATATTGTAGATGTAGTGGAAACAAAATATACCTACAATTTCTATAACCAGTCTTTAAACAGGTTTGTTATATTTTTTTGTGTATACATAAATGCTCTTTGAAAATAAATTAATCATTATTAATAATAATTAGTTATAATAATAATTCGAATTTTAGTAATCTGACATTTATCAAGATGTCTTGTGCTATCGATCTTCAACGACAAGAGGATGAAGTGGCTGTAATTTCTAGTATTTATGACGAAACAGAATTTTTCCATGTGAAACTCAAGGAGGGTACAAGATGTTCAGTCACCATACATCCAACATTTCTTAAAAAACTAGAAGTAAAATTTAGTAGTGGTCCTTCTGATATGGTTCTCAACGATAGTATCTCTGTAGAACATTTACCGCCAATCAGAATGTACATTTATCTCCCTAACACATATCCATCTAAAACATCACCAGAATTTTACCTTTCCATTATTTGGTTGTCACCTTGGGAAATATCTTTACTTTGTCAGAAATTAGATGAAATATGGGAAGAAAACCAGGGCAACGAGATCATCTTCCTGTGGATAAATTTTCTACAAAACGATCTTTTCAGTTTTCTAAATATATCAGAATCGTTAGATATTTCCTTCTTACATTTAATTCACACGTCACGAGATAATATCACATTACGCCTAATCCAGTTATCCGATCCCAGGGCTCAGAATGGTGCATTATTATTAGATATCAAAAGGTTATTAATATCTTATGACAAGAAGCAACATAAAGCACAATTCGTCAAGAACTTTTATACTTGCTACATATGCTTCGAGGAATGTGCAGGACTAAATTGTATAGAATTAGAAAACTGTGGGCATGTCTATTGCAAAAGTTGCATGGAGAAGCACGTACGTATCAGGATTGTCGAGTATATTAATGAGATATTGTGTCCGACGATAGACTGCAAGCGGCAAATAAGCGATAACAACGTTAAAACTCTCTGTCCGGACTTGTTTTTCCAATACGAAGAAATCATGTTACGAGTAACGTTAGACACCATGGACGATGTAGTGTACTGTCCACAAATTTCTTGTCAATATCCGGTTATTAGAAACCCGGACGATACCGCACCGATCTGTCCTATTTGCAAATTCTGTTTTTGCATCTATTGCCGTAAGGTAAGACATGTCTCAACATTTAAGCGGATGTCTATGACTTGTTATTACATCGTGCACTTAATATACTAACAACTTTCTATTCTATTAAATTATTTTAATTTTGTCTATGCATGTAAAAATAACCATATATATGATACGTGTACTTAATTAATTATCTTGATATTGTATTATCTTAGTACACTATTTTTTAAATGCTGAAATTAGATGAGATAATAGAAAGTTACTAGTTGGTACGAGTATTAAACGATTGATTTAAACTAGGGCTACATATCGACATATTCTATATATAAATTGTTATTCAAATAGATGTACCATGGACAAGCACCCTGTGAAATGACATCGACCGATACTATAAAACTCATTGATGAGTACAGAAATAGCAGTAATAAGAAGAAACAGATATTAGAGAAGACATATGGCAAGCGTCAAATGCAATTAATTGAAAAATATCTTACGACTGAATATCTACAAGTATGTATAACAAAGTACAGAAGATTCAATTATATAAAAATTAAAGAATAGACAAGACTAGTAAGACTACAATAGAGTATTATTCCTAATGATTGTGCACGTAACTTTGTTTAGGATAATGCGAAAAGCTGCCCGAAATGCCGTTCTTTCATTAGCAAAACCGAAGGTTGCAATAAAATGACGTGTAGACATTGCCAATCTTTATTTTGCTGGCTATGCAACGAACAAATATATGGATATGAGCACTTTAATAACGTCGACAGTCAATGTTACGGACTTTTATTTCATGGCATAGATACGGACAACGTCTTGGAATATGTTATTGGTGATGCAATGGATAATATAAATCCATTCTTTGAAGATCTCCACATTTAAATGTATATATTATAACAGAATAACTGACAAAATGATAATTAAGATCTTGAACTAAAATTATCGTTGATTTTTATTATTTATACAATATTTTTTTAAAATAACATGAAAAAGGAATCATTATTGTCAGATATCAGTTATATATTTTTGATAAATGTAGCTATTTTCATATTTTATATTAGCACATATTTTCATAATTATATACATTTAAAACATTTTTTATAAGAAAATATTAATTTTTTAATTATAAAAAATGTTAATGGCTAATATAACATATATTTGTATATCTGTAATACAGATAATTTTTTTTTGTGTATAATTTATATAACAAAACATGTTTTTGTATCTGGTATATAGAAATCTAACAAGGAAATCTAACAATTAATTTAGTTGTAAATAAGTATTAAATTTATTCATATCGTGTATTTTTTACTTTATGATTTGTAATAAAACATCTGTATAAAAATATGCTATGTATACATATAATATATGACAACAATAACAATCCTAAATAATATTAGACTTTTCTAGATAATATCAGACTATTGCATTGTTTAATGTCAACACTCACGCATCTCTCTGTAAGTGAATCTCGATATTTGCTTCTGTAATTAATTGTTCTGCAACGATAGAGACAGCAGATTCGCTTCTCTGTAGATTCGCGACAATATCTAAGAGCGATTATAAAAATAAAGTAAAATAATCACTTTCTTACAGCCTTACGTTAACATGAAGTTGCATTACCTTCGCAATTCTTATCACATTCCATAACTGCTTGTTTACGATGAAAATATTGCATGTTTAATTGTATAAGTGTAGGACCGAATATGCCATATCCAATGCACGCTCCGATTACAAGGGCGATAGTGATATATGCGTTGTATGTCATAACAGCCAACATCAGGATATAACCGAGCGCAGTGTGAAGAGACCAATGCAACATTTGCAGTGTCCATCTTGAGCAATTTCCACTAAGAGAACATATTTAACATGGCTTAAAATAAAAACGTTTAGCTATTACTAATTAAGGAAAACGAATTTAAGACAATAACTATAATAAAGTTGTCAGTAGCAAAATATCAATAGATATATGTATAATAATATAATTAATTTTAAGCGCAGTTTGAATAATGGGCTATGTTCCAAAAGTCACTGCCAGTGCTGAAAATGTATAATATACTGTAAATTTTCAACGTTGGCAGTGAATTTTGGAACACAGCCAAGGTATATGCATGTACATATACATATAGTATAATATTGAATTATTTAAGCATTAAAGATCCAGCTTTGATCGTTATATCATTTAATATTCTTATTGTGTATCATATATCTTAATAAATCATTTATTATGATTAATTTTGTAAAAATTCAATGTTTTGTAAAAAAATATATATATATATATATATATATATTGTAAATGTCTATATTCTCTTTTGCTTGTACAAGATATAATGTGTTCTAAAACTTCTAAAGCAATAATGAAGTCAAGTTTTGTTTGCTACATTATATTATACTTTCAAAATAAAATAGCGTAGATATATTAATATATTGAAGAAAAGAATAAATATATTGAGTGTCCCGAATTTAAATGATCAAATTTCAGGAGCAGGAAATCAATAAACTAAGAAAAAAAGTTCTTTAGAGATTGCTCATTTTTGACAAAATTCGTTTTGGAGAAAATAGTAAAAAAAAGACAAATTATTAATTTAACTTAATTTTCGAAATATTATTGTTTTCAAAACGGAATATTATTATTTTCAGCGATAATGCTTCAAATGTGGAAGTGTGCACGCTGATTTCCAGATAAAAGAATGCCAAATCGGCGAGTCATTACGTTGACCACATCAGTATTTGGCTGCAACAAGAGCCGTCTGTACATACAAGATGCAATGTGTACATTGCTGCAAAAGGTCAACATTTTGAATACTATATCTGTATACTATAAGCAAGTGACAACATGAATAAATAAGTACAAAAATGAAAACTATGTTGTCTTTTTTTATGATTTTCTCCAAAATAAAACAAAAACGATCATATCTTTAACGAATCTTTCTTTTTAATTTGTTGTCCGTTATACACTCTCGAAATTTGATCATTTAAATTCGAGACACTCTGCATAGATATATTAAAGAATAAAGAAAAAAAAAGAAAGATAAATTTCAAGTAAATTCCAATCAAATTTTGAATCAATAATTGATTCAGGCTAAATCAAAATCTGTAATTAATCTTTTTTCACATGCTAAATAACAAAAAATTTGTAATTTTATTCATGTTACGGAAATAATACAAGCATCATCTGGTGTTAAATGTCAATTAAATTAATTGATTAATTGATTAAAGTTTATAATTAAAATCGTCAGAATGCTTGGATAGTATATACAGTAAGAATAAAAAATATTTATACAGAGAAATTTTTTATAAAAAGTCTTATTTGTAGAAAATAAACACTAATAGCAATTTTATATAATGAATACATTCAGTTCTAACATAAATAAACGAGCTTCGCATATTCTTGATTTTAGAAGCTATTTCTCGACTGTATGAACACTTTTTGAGCATTCAAACAATACAATTTTTAATTTTCGCTTATTTTTCAGATGATACATTTTCTATAATTAATACACATCTTTTTGGTACATATAATTTTGAGAAACATACAGTCTATTTTATTCTTTATAAATAAATTGTTAATTACCCAACAAAAAATGATCGTCAATTAAACGTCAAATCGACGTCAAATTGATGTTAAAATCATCGTATCGATATCGATTCAACATTCAACAGTTCGATGACTCATTTTTCGCTGGATAATATTTACTTTTTAAAAATAAAGCTTTTTTAAAAAAATGTTTTCTCTATACGAATACTTTTTGCACTCACTGTATCTTATTGAACTTTGAGCAGATAAGAAAATGACAATATACCATCTTGTGTATGATCTAAAGTTCTTTGGCGTCACTCTGGATAGGAGGGATGAGTTCTCCGAGGAGGCCGAGGTCGTTCGAGATATGGATCTAATCACAGTCTGTTGCAGGTGAATTTGGGAGACCTTCATAGCTTCGTACAGCATTGCGAGGGCAGCTAAGCCAAAGCATGTCGCCACCAAACCCCATATCGTATTAACATTGTATCCCGGAAACAAAAAGCTGCCTAAATCCGTACCAAACCAGTACCACATATGCATCTGCAACATTTAAGAAGTAGAAATAAAAACAAGTATTTTTATAGAGCATACAGGATGCGTAAAAGAAACGTCAAGAATTAAAGCTGTACTGACCTTAATTACCTCAATTTCTTCTCGTACACCCTCGATTGGTAAGAGTCAATCATGACGACTGATAAGCCTCGCGTATATCGCGTATTGTCGCGTATACAGACGCCTACGCGTTCTCTTAATCGATCACCTAGCCTAACCCAAAACTTTCTTAACTTGTTTATAAATTGTGTCCGCTTACTCCGAGCTTAGGTGTTTCATTTCAACTAAGTACCGCATATGAATCCTTGCTATAGTTGCTAGTTAAACTTTAATTTATAGATAAACCGAAAGAGTTTGAAAAGATTATTCTTGCGATCTTTGTTCGTTCTTTTTCGATTTGCGCCAAGAAACGCAAAGTTGAAAGACAACATGTGTTTAGCGGAGCAGCGAGCGAATCTGAATTCTGATTGGCGCTTACCCGCAAGTTTGACGAATCCCGGAGCGACGATGCGATCTATTTTTTCTTCACGTGGTATTCATGCATATGCAACGATGTCGATGTCGGCGAAGCCGGTTCTTTATACACAGTGAACAGCTGAATAGCGATCAGATGCAACTTTAACGGTGAATGTAACGGATTGTTGAGTAACGATTGAACAGATGTTAATTTAAATTGAAAAACGTCAAAGCTTTGCCTTCACTTAAAGAACTCTACCCCTGTAATAGAACTAAGATTGACAAGAACGCATATAAACTTTTAGTTTTTTATTGAACTTCGAACGCCGTTCGATAAAAATGGAATTATCAACACATCTCACATTTCTCGCTTGTATTTCATTCATCGCGAATACAGATACGAGTACATTAGGTATTTACTCCAGAAACTTCTTTGTTTATCTGAGAGATTTAGATTTGTTCTTTGTTACTATACTAAACTGTACTAAAATTTCAAACATATCTATTTTCTTTTTAAGTACGAGCTTCACACAATGCTATTCTTCTAAGGATGTTTCAGGATGTTCTAAAAGCATCCTTTGAACAATCTTATGAATCTTGGAAAATTTTGTGTTGTGTGTATACTACAAACCACAAAAAACAGATCTATTTTCTATTGTCTGATATAAAGATATCAGATTATAAAGAATATAAAAAATAATATTATAAAGAATATTAAAATAATATTTGTTTTCTTTTTATTTAAATTAAATTAAAAATTTAAATTAAATTAAATATATGAAAAAATTTTAACTTAGAATATTTTTAGAGTCCGATAAGGTAACAATAGTAATATTGAGTCAAAAGGAAGGCTACAATGCGGCCCATGCTGATTATTTGAAGGAAAACATTTATGAACAAGCTGATACCCTTGAAAAAGTACATTCACAAGAGAATTTTTTCTTTATGTGTTTTATTAAGTTTTTTACTAGTGTATGTAATAACTATGTCTATTTTGTATTTATTGTTAAATAAATTATCTTTATACTTTTATAGGAATTGCCGCACATTGTATTGTCCCATAAACTTAATATCAAAGGTTCCTGGACGATAGTTCCTCTATTGACTTATTTGTCAGGTGAATTTCCAGATGTGGAATGGTTCTTCTTCTGTTTAGAAAATACTGTGATTCGATTAGAAAAGCTATTGGATGTTCTTGGAAAATTTAACTCTTCTCAGGTGAATTGCGCTCTTGTTGCAAACTTTTAAGAATATATTTCTATTCTAGATTTATATTTTAGATAATTTGTTTATATGCAGGATGTGTGGATGGGATACGCGCTTTATGATCGTGAACCTACTATTATTCATCACTTTGCGCAGCACACTAAAAAATTTAAGTATCCACACATTGCGTCTGGATTTGCCATGAGTGTTACGCTATTAAAGAGGTATATTCTATTTTTATATTAAACAATTATTATATACATTATTTAAAGAAGTATATCCATTATGTTAAACAGTTATTACAAGAGTCATAACATATATGCTTCTGAAGAACAACTGAATTGATTAACTGAAAATATAAAATAGGCTGTATATCACAAATTAACTTAATAAAAGCTACTCTCTTCTAAATATTTTCTCCGTTTTATAAAACTGACTCTATTGGCATATAATTTTATAAAAATATGATAACGATTTATTTCCATATAACGATTAATTTATTTTTATATTTTTTATCCAAAAGTTAAGAATATAATTTAATATTTTAGTTTGTCTAAACAAATATCTAAAGGCAAGGAATCGAAAGCAGATTTTTCTATCGATGTATCATATGAATTCGCAACCTTTGTCTTAAGTAATACTGGTGTGAAATTGATTCATATGTCTAAACTATGCATTGTGTCTGCCTCAGATTGTGCCACGTATCCCCGATTCTTCCATTCTTGTGTATGTTATATCATCTGAGTTCTTAATTAATAATAAGAATAATTTCAGTAAGTTAGCTAATCAAGAACAATATGTTGTATTGTTGAACCATTAATATAAACTTTTAAATTTACAGAGTTCTTCTGTAACTCCAAAAAATATTTATTTTGCTGTTAAGACTTGTGCTAAATTTCATTTAGATAGAATCCCAGTGATTAAAAAGTCATGGGCCAAATACGATTTGAACATTGGATATTTTAGTGATGCAGCTGGTATGCCTGATCAATGTACACATATTTTTTGATATATTTATAGTCTTTGTAAGTTATTGAATTGTTTTTCAGACAAAAATTTACAGGAAGCATACATCGTCCCGAACACTACTGAAGGACATTGCGCTAAAACTTATGCTATCTTGCAACAAGCCAGCAAAATACTAAAAAGACGCAATTTCGATTGGCTTGCCATTGTTGATGATGATACTATATTCAGGTGAGACAACTGTATATATTAAAAAATTTTTTTTAAATTGTCAAAATTATGCAAAATATCACAAAGCTGTAAAAGTTATAATTTTTATTTTTAAAAGATATTGAAAAATTGAAGTATACTTAAATCAAGACTTTCCAAAATTCAACTCAAAAGCTAAACGTTTCTCGCTCACATTGTTTAGTTAAGCAAAACAGAAAAAAAATAGACGTTTGAACTTTGTTCAATAATTGGTTTCAGGGTCTATCTTTTTTTTATGTCTTTTATTCAATGAGATGATGGAGAAGGGGAGTTTGAGGTCACGAGCTAAATTTCAGACAGATTTTAATGTATTACAGTGTGGTACGTTTATTAAACTTGCTGACGTGCTACAATCCTAAGCACTTAGTTGCGATCGGCGAACGTTATGGCTTTCGTATTTGGGACAGACATCACGGCTATCAGTATTTAACTGGCGGTGCGGGAATTGTGTTATCGGCTCCGTTAGTTCATCTAATAATAGAACCAGGTGTATGTACTTGTCCATCTGCGACTACTCCCGATGACATGCATCTTTTTGGACTTTGTTTGTTGCGACTTAGAGTAGAAGGTGTACATTCTCCAATGTTCCATCAGGTTTGTGCAATAACAAATATTAACTTAAATAAAGGCTTTAGCTCACAAGAAAAAATGATATAATATAATATCAATAAGAGTCGACACTAGTTATTATATAACTTATATAACTAGCATCTTTTATTAGTATTATGTATCATTTATTTTTTGAGCAATAATTTTTTGTCGTAATTTATATTGAACATTAAACTAATATGGTTTAAGTTTAACCAGAACACATTAGATTTTACTTGACTTTTATTATCTTTCGAAGGCAATGGCAAATCACCAAGAGTATTTTTGAAAGTACATCCGCACGTATGAGATATATAATTTTAAAAAAATGACACACAATTATAGTAATGTTTATTTTAATATACTCTAGTGACTATTATTTTTTAATTAGTATTTTTTAATATTAAACCATTTTATATTTGATAATTGTAGGCACAACCTATGGACTATCCTTATGCTTATTTGGCATCTCAAGAACCTATATCATTTCATAGATTTTGGTCAGTTGATCCTAAAACTGTGTACAATGATTGGTTTGCAGAAGTAGATAAAGTCTTACCGCTTGCAGATACATCATTAAAACATACAGAATTATAAATATATATTTAAATAAACTTGTATACAAATTTATAATAAGTATTTTTATTTTTGTATTTGTAATAGATCTTCAAAATATTTATTTTTCATATTTAATATTACTCTTAAAATATTCTAAAACATTTAATATTTATATATATATATCAAAAATATTTTATATTTAATATTATATAATATTAATATAAATGATTTATGTACATTCACAAAAATATAAAGATGTAAAAATTTATATAACAGTATAGATATATATAAAAATTGTATTTAAATTATGAAAAATTTAATATGAATTGCTATATTAGAAATCTAACAACAGTCGAGGCACTAATTATTATAGCAAATTATTTCAACATTAACAATATTTAAATATCAATACAAGCATAACTTTTAATGAACAGCATGAATTTGTGCGTTTGTTTGATATGAATTTTAAAAATATAATATATTAAAAAAATAATAAAAATATAATATATTAAAATATAAAGTAGTAGAAATAATTCTAAGATATCTCATACTCATAGTATTACATTTTAGATCGAATTTTATTCCACCACGGTGGTCGTTCAAAGTTCTCTTCATCTTTAAATATCCACTCTTTTATGTGTTTATATACCTAGATAAAAAAGTATTTTTAATTTACATATATTGAAAATGAATAATTATTATACATGTAAATAATTTAATATATAAAATATTTAGTAATAGCAGAGAGAAAGAGAGAGAGAGAGAGAGAGAGAGAGAGAGAGAACACACCTTGCCATCGGACATTCCTAGAGCAGAATTAAGAATAAAGTCAGGCGGTGCCAATACGTCGACTAATGCAACAGCATTATCGACTAAGTCTCTGCACAACATTATAATTCCTTCCCGCAAAAAATTATCTATATTACTATTAGGAGAGGCATAACCACCACTGTACAAATCTCCCAATCTTTTCTCCAATGTTATAGCTCCAAATAAGGAACACAATTTTGTTAATACCTCTCTTTCGTTTATTTTCCATTTCGGATCTTGTACACATCTGTTAAAGTATAGCATTACGGCATGCTGTAATGAAGGAAGAATATAATTAAATTTTTATGCAAATGATGTAAAACATACTTATTGGATAAAAGATGCACGTGTTTTTTATTAATAATTGAGAATTTTTATACACCATAGTTCGATATATACGAATTATTTAAAATATAATATGTGTCATTTTTTTCTGTTCCAATTGAAATATTATATGATTTTATACACACACACACACACACACACACACACACACACGCGCGCGCGCGCGCGCGCGCGTCTTACCTCTGCATATACGAGAGATAAGGTTCGTGCTAGAAACGTTTGGATATTGTTTTTTACATCAAAATCAGACATTCCGTTGGATTGAAGCTCCTTCATA
>Ga0157364_1007264_pt1 | contig 11465 bp, 1 predicted proteins | sample AttsexASBM2_FD_111476 | JGI IMG/M metagenome (GOLD analysis project Ga0157364, IMG submission 111476) | Fungus gardens microbial communities from leaf cutter ant in Ribeirão Preto, State of São Paulo, Brazil - Atta sexdens ASBM2 | ecosystem: Host-associated > Fungi > Mycelium > Unclassified ...
GCTTTAAAATGGAATATTTTACTTTCGGCAACTACTTACATTTAGATACAGTATTATAAACGATGTGATAATCGATACATTTCCATGAATGGACCATATGACAAGGCCATGAATGGGCCAATGATTAATCCATTGGCACATTGTGTGGAACAAATGGGTATAGCAATTACGGCCATAAGAAATGCTTGTCAATCCAGTAATAAAGCATAAGATAGTTCTGTGTGTAATTATTTGTTTTATTATATGCATAACTATATCATGTTTCTTTACAAAAAGTTTATATTATATTTTATTATTTTATATAGACAATTTTATGTGATAAATGCAATTGATGCCTAAATGTATATTTCATTTTATAATTGTTTCGATTATATTATACAAAATATGTATTGTTTAGTTTATTAAGATTTGTGTACGTAAATATAAGAATTCTTACAAGAATGACTTTAATAAATTAATAATAAACATTATATTTTCAGTAAACTTTCATATAACCCAATATTTTAAAGTGTAATTATTTAATGTTCGATTTTCAGATGGATTCCAATAATGAATAATGGTCGGTGGTCTCTCCATGGTAATGTAATTTAATAATCGTATAAAATATATAAAGTAATAATAAATTCTCATACTAGTCTCACGAGAGAGAGAGAGAGAGAGAGAGAGATGAATACATTTTTTTCAAAGGTAATATAAGAGCTGAATATAAAAACTTTTTGAAAGTATATACATTGTACAATTTTTTTTCGGCGTAAAAATATAATTGGTATGAATTAATTAGCTTAGATGATCCATTGATGACGTACTTATTCTAAACATCTTAAAATATTGAGCTTCATAACAGTTATATATAATTATATAATTTTTTAGTTTATTTTAAAAATCGAACGGATGAAATCATGACCAGAATTTCTAATAAGAAAATAATCTTTCTTACTAGACTTAAAGTAATTGCCGTTTTATTACCCAGTTATTACATTATCGTGTTAATTCGCACGTCATCAAGCTCGACTGCACTCCACGACGATCTCCTAGACAGCGCGGAAGTTAATGATCGATTTAATGCAACGTTGACGCGAAAGCTGATACGCGTTAAGCTATGGTACTTATAGCTTAATCTGAGCTTTTCCCGACGACATGCTTGTCGATAGAAATCGTTTCGTCTCTAGGGTCGTTAATCTCAGTCGCACTTTGAGCGACAGCGTAGAACGATCAAACGCAAAAATAAAATTTACCATCGAATTCTCAGACGTTCAAATTGCGAATATCTTCAAGAAATTCAAAATATTATTTCCTAACTTTAGGATCAATATCGTGAAAAAAATGTAAAATAAGATTCTTTTCTTTCGTTCTTTAATACATAAATTATTCCAATATGTTGTCATTAAAAATGCATTAATAATATTAAGTATAACATTATACATATTAAGTATAACATTAAGTTTTCATATTTTTATATAATAAAAAAAATATATATATATATAATTTTCATATTTCATAACAGCCTTCAAAGCTTTTTTATAATAATTTTTTAAAATATTAACAATATTTTTTTAAATAATAACAAATATTTCAGATATTCAAAGCTCTTACGGCACTTCGTGTTATGCAATATGCCATTTTATCCTATAAGTAAACTTGTGGATTAACGTGTTCCACAAAATCTTACGGTAAACATAAAGTTGTATAAACTAGGTGAAATACTAATGAGAAAACTTTGTTATCTCTCACTCTCTCTGTCTCTCTCTCTGTCGCCCCTATGATTTAAATCTTATTTTATGATCACGTACATTCAATTTGCAACAACAAGTTTCTTAGTATATTAATCATATATTAGCTGTATGATAATTGTTACCAATGTAAATAAAACGCACTGTGTTAAATGATTTAATTATTATACAGTTTGAACGACCGAAGATTTATTGTGGTTTGCGTTTCGTGATAGTTGAAAGTTTCAATTGATCATGCGAAGTGATGTTGATACAGCTGACGCTTCGCATCATGTTTGTTTTTAAGCATAAATTGAAACATAAGAGGATAAGTGTGAAATTTTTAAATTTGCGTGTTATGAAATAATATATAATCGCGGAAGTGAAATTAAATAATTTAAATCCATAAAATAATAACATTTATGATAAATTAAGATCTAAAAATTTTTATTCAAGAAAACATACTTTTTATTTTTTTTTAAGCGAGAGCATCTTTTTGTCGATAGAGACATTATCGTGTTCAATTCAGTCCGATCATCCACGACCGTCGCCATTGCCGCGAATAGCGTTTTTAAATTCGAGAGTAAAAAGTTCCGCGAGTGAACCCGGCTGCAATGACACGCGACAGCTGCTCGTGCCATGCTCGTAGAAAAGCAATTTTAACGTATCGCAATCGAATGGGAAGGAAGTGTTTATAAAAGACTATATGAACGAATGAATGAATGAAAACAGAAAGTATATGAAAAATGTGTTCGTTATAATTACAATAGCGAAAAAACGTCCACAAAGCAGTGCGGCTATCGCCAACGTATTTGTCCGTGGGAAGTACTCCATTACGAATGACGGAAAGAAACTAAATGCAAGGCTGTGGGAAACAACCAACGGAAAGCAACCCGTACAAACAGGAAAAAAGGAGTGAGAGGTTACATTGCGCTTTACGCGAAGCGGAACCGCATTTAAAACGCTATTGCTGGAAATGAAGTCGGCGAGCAAGAATGTTTCTTGACAATTGAAACCGGAATCGATCGATATTTTCTTTGAAGACGTATCATATTTTTCAAATTAATATTAAACACTTAAGTATACTCTTAGTATACGCTTAGTATGGAATGAGGAGATGCAAATCTAACTCATGAAATTATAAATAATTATATATAAGGATTATGCCAGTTTCTATTTTCTTTCCAGAATTTCCATGATTTCAGTCGGGATGACAAGAAAAATCGAGGCGCGACAATGTCTCGCGAAAAGCACTCTCAGTTTCCAGTCATGGAAACTGAACCATGGAAACCGGAAAAAGCTCGAAAAGAAAGCGCACAGAACAATTCCATGAAAGAAGTCCATTGTTTGATCTCGACACGTTACACAACCAGTTAAAATGTCAAAATGAATGAAATGGGTGTATTTACATGTAGTTATACTCGTTTTCGTAGGATATTATATTTCGGTATGCTTAACTTTATATTAACAAAAATGAGAAGTTCTAAACATTGCGATGAGAAAATGCTTCCTACTTTGTGCACTCGATTCTTTCACGGAGTAGAAGTAAAATTTACTCAGAGATTGCGTTACACAGTGGCAACTTTGTGTTGCACTTTCAAAGGAAAAAAATTACATGCTCGCTCGGAAAAGATTTTAAATCACGTACTATTTGGCAAAAAAGTGCACCCGACGTTTTCTTAAATAAAACTTGCTGTCTTGATCAGTGTAAACCTTTTTAATTTTCTTATGATAACTTGCGCGAAAATAAAGTCTTCGTTAGTCAAAGTTTGTGTTTACATAAAAAAAGATGTGATTAATTATCTTTACTTTTAAGATTTAATTTAAAAGTTAATTCCTAAATTTTTTTTGAAATTAATCTTTAAAGTAATCTTTTAGTCTTAAAAACAGCAATAATTTATGTTTATAAGATATGCTATTCAATTAATAAACAATTATTACAACTTATTATAACATCATTTTGCAATCATATTGAATACTTAACAAATCAATTAACAATTTTGAAAATATTATTTATACGTTATGACATTTAAGATTTCTAATTTAAAGATAATAAAAATCTCATACGATTTAAATTAATACAAGAAGAGTACTTTTCTTTTTTATAGATCAAAATTTTCTTTTTAAAATTATAAAATTAATTTATTTTTCTCATATATTGGTAATATCGTTTTCCATTTAATTATCGGTTCATTTATAAAAAATTTTTTTATATAAAAATTTTTTTATAAAAAAATCCCTTTTATTGCTGTAAATTTATATTGCAAAAAACGTTTATAGAATAAAGATGACTCATTATCAATTGCGTATTTTTAAAATATAATTTCTATCGAATAAATATTCGATTTATTAATTAAGGATCAAATTAAATTTAGAGAAAGACAAGAAATGATTACATGTGTAAATTATTCCAGAAAAAGAAATTAATTATTTTAATTTTTTTTCCTTTTGTTTTTTTTTTATCGCTGTCGTTTTACTTTTTCTCAATTGAAATACAAGGAAAAGTGTTTTCGATAATAATGTTCAACAACTGTGTATACTCACCGGTGTAGATATTCAGAAAAAAGATTCTTCTAGCAATAATTTAGTCCTGCATCATATTTTTAATGAGGAATGCTATAGTCACTTTATCAATAAGTAAATAAATAACTTTTTCCTATTTTTATAAGATTTAATATACAGAAAACTATGAGATGCCAATATCAAGTATCTCTTTTTGAAGAATAAAGGAATTAAAAGAATAAAGGAATTCGAGTAATTTAATAAAGAATGAAATAAGAGCTTCTATTATACTACACTGTAGTATAATATTTATCTACACATTCTAATAATATCTATTTATACTTCATCTTTCTCCTTTCTTACCGCTAGAATTCACCATTTTTCCTCAAGTCTTTTGCTAATAATATTTACCAGATTTTGTGTGCCGATTATTAAATGGCAATGCATTTGCAAGTAGCATTTTTTTTTTCATAGCTGATAATCCCAACGACGAGATACGGCATAACGTGTAGCGTGCGCTAAGATAACAGGAAGTCTCGAATGAGAGAATTGGGAACAGCCATAGTCTGTGCAGCAGCATCTTCACGGAAAGTACTCGGTTACGAGAGTCACGGAAGAGAGGCAAAGAGACGAGAAACAGGCGGCGATGGAAGAGAAAACGTTGTGGTGGTATACATCCGCGAATAGGAAAGAAGATCGGAAACTTTGAAGGAGAATAAAGAGGCCAGTTACGAGAAAGGAGAATAGAACGGCATGGCGTTGACTGCCAATCGTCTATGCGAGATCAGAATCGTCCGGGATCTTGGCTGCCTTTGTGCCGCATCGTGACGATTTCATTGCAAATCCCGGTTTTCTGCTATTTTCGATCTTTACAGGGAATTCATTACTGAAAATATTGCTGCGTACATACTCGATTCGCTTGCAGTCGAATATCTATTCATACCAAAATATAAGGTTTTTGTTATTTTTACTTTTTTCAGCGACACAACGTACAATACATATGCTTTTGATAAATATCATGTAATAGATGCAACTAATAAAAATCTACATGTAGTTTTGTATCATGCTATATTTTTTTATTGGCTTGTATAATATCATAATTATAAATGACGATAGTATTGTTTCATATTTCATGATATAAAAAAATAAATTTACAGAGTAAAAAGAACAGTTTTAAATTTAATAGTAAAATATCAAAAGCTTCTATTTTGCTTTTATCTGATCTTATTAGAAAATTAATCATTTCTAATTTATCACATTAACAAAATGAAAAAAAATTATCTTACATAATAGCTCTCTTTCTTATTTTATTATAGAATAGTGGTATTACTATTATAAGTTTAAAGTTTGTGGAAGAAATATTTGGAAGCGATCTAAAAATTGTCTAATTGAGTATATAGATAAATTATTAAAGATGACATAACACATGATACATGTAACCAGATAATAGCATTGTTGCAGATGGCATGCAGCTTTCACATTCTATAAAAGTTTTTATTCCGCGCGCAATGCATGCGCACACATTATCCTTTCTACTCTTGTATACCAATTACATTTTATAATTCTCCTTGCGTTGGATATTCCAGTAGTTGGAGTTTTAATTACTGCAATGTCGTTTTTAAACGCGACACAGAATTCTTTTGCTGCTTTATACGTATAAGCCGTTCTAATGTGAATTATATTCTACGTTTCTGTTGCGTAACGTACTCAAGCTTTTTATGACACGCGATACGAACGATACAAACGTATCGTGGAAATTTAATGTAAATAATTTTGACGCGACAAGATCTCCAAATATAAGTATCGTATATTACATGTAAATATATGGAAAATTAAAATTATAAATTAAAAAGCATCCATGTATTAAATTGAATAGATTAAATAAATTATGTAATACATATTAGAAAGAAAACAGTATGCGTTTCTGAATATTTTATATTTTCGAAACAAGTTTTAAAAATACTATTTTTATGTTTATCATTTCATTAATATTTTATATTCCACGGGTAATGTGTTGGATTTTAAAGTTGTTGATTTTAAATTCTAATAGATAAATATGTAAAATAAGTGAAATAAGTTAAGAATAAATAAAAATAAATAAAATACAAGCCAACTTCAATGATAAGTAAAAATTCATTACATCTCTCACAAGTATGTAAAAATTTTTCAGATTTTTATATAGCACAAAACAATATAAAAATTTGTATTAATTCGAAGATCCAGGTGAATGAATGATGAAAATTTCACAATGCTATGGAAGGTTAATATAATAAAAAAATACAAAAAATTATTTTCAAACGTTTTTATAAGTAAATGAAAATATTTTAAAAAGAATTTAAAAATTATACATTTATATATATTGTAGATTTAACTAATTCTTAATGCGTGTAAATAATAGATTCGCTTCAAGTAAAATAACTGCAATCCCTTTATCCTTTTATCTTATTAGCCGTTAAGCAATTATAATACTATTATCCCTTCTCCTTCTTTCTCTTAATTGCATAATGTCGCATATTAAAACGTACCATAGAGTAATTTACATATAACTTACTTCGATATACTTAATTCGATTTGTGTCCTTGCTTTATGCATAAAAATATTTTTCAATGCAAGTAATTTTGCGATAGGGCACGTATAATTGCTGTTCATTTAATCTATTAATAACAATAAAATTAGTATAATTTGGCTAACAATATTATTCTTAACAACACTCTATCAAATAGAACAGTATTTTTCGAAAATAGTGAAGTAAATTATACACAATAATAATGGAAAATAATCATGTAACTTTACGAATTATATATACGAACATCATATACAAGGTATCTTGTAAGTTTTTGCTAAACGCTTTTGTGTACATAGAGCGGACTAAACTGAGTCAAAAAGTTAGAGTCAAAAAATCAATTATTAAAAATTACCGAATATTAGTCTTCAATAATTTTTTACTCGAATACTTCACAAAAAACTGTAAGAGGCAAAAATCATTTATTTTCTCCTCATAGAAGTCTAAGAATTTTTTTCAGAATTTTTTATCAACTTTTTAGTACTGCATTTTCTTATTTTTACTAACATGAGAAAATACGGTATTCTGAAAAACATTTTCAGAACTTTATGAGAAGAAAATAAACAATTTTTGTCTCTCGCTGTTTTTCTGTAAAGTTGATAGTATTTGAATAAAAAATTATTGAAAATCAATATTCAAAGATATTTAATAATTAATATCTCGTTAACTATTGTGAAAATTGCAAAATGATAGAGGATTTTTTGACTCAGTTTAGTACGCTCTATCTACACAAAAGCACTTGATAAAAATTTACAGGGGACATCCTGTATATTCATATAATTACATTCTTTTAATTATATTCTTTTTTATTTTTATCTCATGTGCTGTTTGACGTATTCCGACATCGCAGCTGATCAGGACGTGCTTGTCGAACATTACGTGCGCGCAAGCCAATGTTCGATCGCGTCTACTTAATATTTTATTCAGCTCGACGCTGAAAATCATGAACGGAAGACCGTAATTTCGAGATCACGACGTCGTAAATTGCAATACGGCGATCTACTTTTCGGCGAAGAGCGATACAGAATTTCGGGACGTTAAAGACCATTCTCGCGGCAACATAGCTCGAGTCGATACTGGATAAATATTCAATGCAGCGGGGTGTCTTCAATAAATCTCACGCCCGCGTTTTCATATGAACGAGCAATGAAGAAAGCGTTGCACAATCGCTTTATCAACTTTTCAAAATAGAATTTTAATACAACGGGAACACAGTTATATTTTATAATCTTGTTGCATTTTAGAATCTTTATTGTAATATGCAATAACATTTGAGAGTAAGAGATAAATCGAAAAATAAATATTAAGTAGTAACTAAATAAAAAGTTCGCTAAAGTATAATGAATAGTAGAAGCATATAATTAACATCTCTTGTAATAAGCTGACGTCAAAATGACGTAGTTACCCAGGAGTACATTCAGAGAAAGGTTCCTTCAATTCAAAGAAATGTGAATCTTTTTGCTATATAATTAAAGAAAAAATTTCTTTGATTTGAACATCATTTCTTTGATTTAAAAATTATTTTTTGTAATCAAATAAAATTTTTTCTTTAATCATATAATAAAGAAATATTTCTTATTCCTATTCTAGATGTAAGAAAATGTTTTAAAGTCATCACGACCATTATGATTTCTTATCAAAGAAGTACAAAAATGAAATAATACAGGAATTAAATAAATAATAAATATAAATAATATAATAAATAATAAATAAATAATAATGATTATAATCACATTACACGCGCACAAACGTAGAAACGATGTAGATTGTAGAAATTTCGAAACATAAGACTATCAATTAAACAAATGTAAATTTCGAAAATAGTGCAATAAATAATCGCGCAATATTCTGCGACAAAAAAATTCTAGTGCAATAAGTACGACATGGCTGGTAACACTACCGTACGCTTTTACTTAGAGATTCCTCGAATTACACCGCATCATAAATTCTCGAGCTCGTCGGACTCTCGCATTCATCGGAAATTCTTACTGTGTAAAACGCAGCGGCCATGGTCGCAAACGGATGTATGTAAATGGCACCTTAATAAAGTCAAAAACGGCAAGAGCGAAACGCTAAATGCGTACACGACACGGTGGATTGCAACGAAACGCACATCGTGCATCCTCTTTGATATTTTCAGTTTGACATCGTCATACAAAAAACCGCTTTCTAGTAATTGCATTCATGCTAAATTATAATTAATTGCGCCAACCGCAATCGATAACATGAGAATAGATAATATTATAATAAATTATATCACAATAACAAGTAAAGCTGGATAAACGTTAATATTAATAATAAATGCAATAGACGACAAAAAATATGTAGTAACAGAATCGGATTTAATTTAAAAACTTTTATCCACTAACTCTCTTTTTCCGCTCACTTTAACGTATTCTACTGTCTTCATTGTCAGAAGATTTTATGGAAAACAGATTTTTGACTTTAATTTGATTCGTCCTTCAATTTCATTTACCATTCTATTTTCATAACGATAATAATGATAATAATAATAATAATAATAATAATAATAATAATGATAATAATAATAATAATGATAAGAATTCCTTGCTTTAGAGTCTCTTTGGAAATTTTTATAAAAAAATAGATATTTTTCAAGAAATTGTTAAATATTATATTTGCATGCGCGAGAAATGTTTGTCATAAAATTCAAACATAATATAAAAAATAATAGGAAAGTTTTATAGTAAACGTTTGTACATGTGATCGTTGGAAGAGAGAGACTCGAAAGTTTGACGACTTCACAATGGACGCATTGTGTCTTTGCAACATTAGTAGCCAAAAATATTGGGAGTTTCACGTATCACAAAGCTCTCGCTACGCGCGAGTATTGAAACTCCGGGAAGGTTTCACCAACTTTTGAAGCCGATTTTTCGACCGTAATGTCAAGTGTGTCATCAATACTCTCGTGAACGCGAAGCTTCTCTCTCTCTTTTTTTCTCTATCGCGGTTATGTCACACAAGATTGATTTTTTATTGCAAAATGTAACAAAGCCGCATCTCAGTATACCATCAAAATTCGACACGATGCTTTTCAAATTATTATCGTTATATAATAGTTTATAAGCTTGTCGTTAAATTCGTTTCTAAAATCGAAGACTGGAAAATTAAAATAGTTTCCTATTCAATAGATAGATATCCTCAAAAGCCAACAGTGTGGATGAGAGAAAAAGAGGAAATAGAACAAATGGCACGTAGTTTTTTTTCTAAAACAGAGTATCCGCGAATCGATGGAAAGTGGATACACATCGTTATTGCTTGTGAAATATGAAGACTCTTTTTGTTAGCAGATATGTTGAAATTCTAATAGTTTTCCAACCGTTGAAAATGTTAAGCCACATACCTACAGATATACAGCTGTATATAACAGATATTTAATTTGACAACTAATTAGTAAGATATGTTGTAATTCAAATAAATTAATAAATCGTAATAAATTAATAAAAATTTTTATCCTTCTATAGATTTAGCTTCTGTTTCTGGATTAGTGAAACAGCTGTATTTGCATACACAGGAAACGGTAATTATTAACTGATTACACGTGTATACAGTTGCATTATAGTAAATAGTCTATTAAACTATCTACTGATACCTGCGGTTAACAATTCGTATTTACATCAGATATAACAGTAGCTGTGTTTGTCATAAATGTATAATTTCTCTTTCATTTTTCAAAGCGAATCAGGAAACAAAATCGTATTGCATCAGAAAACATAATCGAGTTGCAGAAGTAACTGAATCATTGCAATTTCGAAACAATAGTATAGAATTGAAGCTACAAATACTAACTAATTAGCTTACAATCATTACGCGTACAGATAGCACGACAAATAAAGGATTTTCACAGGAACGTAATTCACAAATTAAGGATTAAAGGATGCAAACGCACAAGCTCATTTCGTTTTGTTCATTTTAGCTCTCACATGAGACTCTCCCCGCCCCCCCCCTCCCCCCAGGTATTATTCACGATGTTTTGCGCGGTATATTATTGGCGCGTCATTTGCAGGAACACGACGATATCGCCGGATTTCATTTCCGGAGGTCCGAAATACGATCAAGCGGTAGTGAGGCACACATTCGTACATCGTTGGTAATGTTAGAACGCGACGACGAGCTTCGTGTGAATAGACGCGGTTTAATCGCGGATCGAATTCGCGACGAATCAGTAGAGCCATATCATCGCGACCTGGCACATGTTGCACGCGTATTATATCGCGACGTTAACACGATCATAAATAGCTTACGAAACCACGTCCGAAATTGCGTTGCTAATAAACGCTAATGCCGAACTGAGAACGCGATTATGATGAGCTTCGAACAATTGCAGACAATGAAATTATCGCAATGCAGTTCCTTGTCCTCCGGTTTGTTACAGTTTTATATAGTTTCATGTCCCGACGGTTTAATAGCTATAAGAAAAAAATATATTCGAATGATATAATTCTTCCGAGCTTTCCTATCACCCACATATATCTCTTTCCAAAACCCAATTCGTATCACAATATTGATGGCCATACAATATATCGTCGAATGAAATCTGTCTAACGGCAAGATTTCACGCTATCTGCGAAATGTTAAAGCCAATTGTGTTCTCCGGTAAGAGCACGATGCGACATTTTCAATGAGATTTCATCGTTATCGAAAAACGATGCAATGTTTTTAGTAAAATA